>UMGO01023995.1_pt1 | contig 11724 bp, 9 predicted proteins | sample 1965301 | NCBI WGS metagenome assembly UMGO01 (sample SAMEA4836074, study PRJEB28245) | human gut metagenome | biome: gut microbiome; material: fecal sample | place: Denmark | collected 2008 | reverse complement strand
TTCTTTGCGAGCTTTCTTTTGCTGCCAAAAGAAAGCGACCTCCCGGGAGGCTGCCGTTCCCGGTTCAGCCGGCCCGTTTTACACAAATTTTACACAACATTTACCTTCCCGTGGTGGTGTACCTGTGGCGCATACATTATAATAGAAGGCGGTATAGTGTAAAACTCAATAAGAGAATGGATGTGTAACACCGGATGACCATTTTTAATGTGTTCACCCTGATGGGCGGCATTGCCATGTTTTTGTATGGCATGGACCTGATGGGGAAAGCTCTGGAACAGACCGCCGGCAGTAAGCTGCAGGGCATTCTGTCCACCATGACCAGCAGCCCCATCCGCGGTTTGCTGCTCGGCATGGCCGTCACTGCCGTCATTCAGTCCAGCGGTGCCACCACCGTTATGGCTGTCGGCTTCGTCAACTCCGGCCTGATGGAGCTGCATCAGGCTATCAGCGTCATTATGGGCGCAAACATCGGTACGACTGTCACCGGCTGGCTGCTCTCGCTGTCCGGCTTGGAGGGCGACAGCTTCCTCACAAAAATGATGAACCCTACCGCGTGGAGCCCGATCCTAGGCTTCATCGGCATCTGGCTGTATATGATCGGCAAGGACCGCAAGCGCGGCGTCGGTAAAATCCTGCTGGGCTTCTCTATTTTGATGGCCGGCATGAACACGATGTCCCATGCCATGTCCCCGCTGGCCGACGAGCCGTGGTTCATGGATCTGTTCCTCAGCTTCAAAAACCCGATCCTCGGCGTCATTGCGGGCGCGGTGCTGACGGCTGTTTTGCAGTCCTCGTCGGCGTCCGTCGGTATCCTGCAGGCCCTGACCAGCACCGGCGCGGTCACCTACTCCGCTGCCGTGCCCATCATCATGGGCCAGAACATCGGCACCACCGTCACGGCGCTGATCTCCTCGGCGGGTGCAAACAAGAACGCAAAGCGCACCGCCTTCGTCCATCTCTATTTTAACGTTATCGGCACGATTCTCTTCCTGTGCGGGTTCTACGGGCTGAACGCGCTGATCGGTTTTGCCTTCTTCAACGAGACGGCCAACACCTTCGGCATCGCCATCGTACACACAATTTTCAACGTAGTAACGACAGCTATTTTGCTTCCGTTCAACCGCCTGCTGGAAAAGCTGGCCATTTTGACCGTGCCCGACTCCCCGTCCGACAAGAAGCAGGAGAACACCCTGCTGGACGAGCGTCTGCTGACTACGCCGTCCGTGGCCGTGGGCCGCGCCATGCTGACCGGCGGCGATATGGCCGAGATCTGCCGCACCGCGCTCTTGCAGGCCATGTCCACCACCCGCGTCTGGAATGACGCCATCGCCGACGAGGTCATCCGCAAGGAGGACGCCGTTGACCACTATGAGGACGTGCTGGGCACCTACCTTGTCAAATTGAGCGCCAAGCATCTGTCCGTGGAGGATAACCGCTCCGTCAACACGCTGCTGCACACCATCGGCGACTTTGAGCGCGTCTCCGACCACGCCGTGAACATTATCAAAACGGCGCAGGAGATCCGCGACAAGGGCATCAAATTCAGCGAAGAAGCGCTGAATGACCTGTCCGTGCTGGAGGCCGCCGTGCAGGACATCGTCAACCGCACGGTGGATGCGTTCCAGAAGTGCGACACCTACGCCGCCGGCAAAATCGAGCCGCTGGAGCAGGTCGTGGACGGCCTGGTGCGCGAGGTCAAGACCCGCCACATCGCGCGTCTGCAGGCCGGTGTCTGCACGATCGAGTACGGCTTTGTGCTGGACGATCTTTTGACGAATTACGAGCGCATCGCCGACCATTGCTCGAACATTGCGGTGGCCATGATCGAGGTCGCGGCGGACAAGTTCGACACCCACGAGTACCTGAACAACGTCAAGCATGGCGGCAGCGTGAAGTTTGAGCGCCGCTACGAGAAATACCGTGGCCGCTACACCTTCCCGCCGGAGGCATATTCCGAACCCGCTGAAAATCCGGCTGAAAACTAAAAATTACGTGCCTTCCCCTATGGGGGAAGGTGGCCGAGGCTCCGACCGAGGCCGGATGAGGGGCAGCCTTCCGGCTGCAATCCGTAAACGGGCGACCACGATAACGTCGCCCTCATCAGTCCGCTTCGCGGACAGCTTCCCCCGATGGGGAAGCCTTTTTGTAGGGGCCGGGCATGCCCGGCCCCTACGTTTATAGTAAGGGGTATTTTCTATGATCTACATCGTTGAGGACGACTCCAGCATCCGTGAGCTGGAGCAATACGCTTTGCAATCCAACGGGTACGAGACCACGGGCTGCGAGGACGCGGCCAGCTTCTGGGCGGCGCTGCGCAGCGGGCGGCCCGACCTCGTCATTCTGGACGTCATGTTGCCCGACGAGGACGGCTACCAGATTTTGGCCAAGCTGCGTGCCGACCCGGCCTGCGCCGCAACGCCGGTCATCATGGTCACGGCCAAAACCAGCGAGATCGACGTCGTCAAGGGGTTGGATCACGGTGCGGACGACTACCTGTGCAAGCCGTTCGGCATCATGGAGTTCATCTCCCGCGTGCGGGCCGTGCTGCGCCGCGCTGCCGCTGCCGTCCCCGCGCCCGCCGCGTCCACGCTGCGCTTCGGGGACATCGTGCTGGACGACGTGTCCCGCACCGTCCGGGTGGGCGGCGTGCCCGTGGAGCTGACCTTCAAGGAATACGCGCTGCTGCATCTGTTTTTGGAGCACCCGGAGGAGGTCCTGGCCCGCGAGCGCATCATGAAGGACGTCTGGGACACCGACGATTTACTGGAATCCCGCACCATCGACATGCACGTCCGCACGCTGCGCCAGAAGCTCGGCGCGGCGGGCGAGGCCATCCGCACCGTGCGCAAGGTGGGCTACAAACTGAGCACGGAGGGCAGCGATGACTGACGACGAACGCCGCACACGCCAGCCCCTCAGCATGACCCGCCGCTACCGGCGCGGCCTGATCCTGACCGGGCTGCTCTGCGCGCTGGCCGTGCTGACGGCGGCGACGGTTCTTTTTCAGCGCAGCTACGCAGAACGCATTGACAATTACCTGATGCAGATCTGCCATGGCTACGCCGCAGCCTACGAGGCACAGGACACCCACAGCGCTGCCACGCTGTTGAACCTGCTGCCTGAGAACCTCCCCCTGCGCATCACCCTCATCGACACAGACGGCACGGTGCTGTACGACACCAAGCGCGGTTCCTACATCGTGGACGTAAACGGCGACATCTACGCGGCCCAGACCGACCTGCCCAATCACGCCGACCGCCCGGAATTTCAACAGGCAATGGCGAGCGGTTCCGCGTGCATCACCCGCGAGAGCGAGACGCTGCAGCTGGAGACGCACTACTACGCCGTGCGCATCGACCTGCCGGAGGGCGCACAGGTGCTGCGCGTGGGCGAGGACGTCGCGAACATCTGGGGCCTGAGCACCGACACCCTGCCGCTGCTGTGCGGCGCAGTCGTGCTGATTTTGCTCGCTGCCACGCTGTTCAGCTGGTGGCTGACCCGCCGCATGGTGCAGCCCATCAACCATCTGGCCGAACATCTGGACACGATTGAGGCCAATGTGCCGTATGAAGAATTGATCCCGCTGGCGCGGACGATCCAGACGGACCGCAAGCTGCGCGAGGACAACGAGACGATGCGCCGCGAGTTCACGGCCAACGTCAGCCACGAGCTGAAAACCCCGCTGACGAGCATTTCCGGCTATGCCGAGCTGATCGAGACCGGCATGGCAAAGCCCGCCGACGTGCCGACCTTCGCCGCGCGCATCCACAAGGAGGCTCAGCGGATGATCGCGCTGGTCAGCGACATTCTGCAATTGAGTGAGCTGGACAGCACCCAGGCCAGCCACAGCCGCGAGCCTGTGACTGAGATGGCCCCTGTGGATCTGGCCGCGCTGGTCAAGGAGACGGCCCAGAACATGACGGTCAACGCCCGCCGGGCCTACGTGACGCTGCAATACGATGCCAGACCCGCCACCGTGCGCGGCAGCCGCGACCAATTGAGCGAACTGACGCAGAATTTGTGCGACAATGCCATCCGCTACAACCGCCCGGGCGGCCATGTGGAGCTGCGCTGCGGTGTAGGCGGCGACGGCTGCCCGTATTTTGAGGTCGAGGACAACGGCATCGGCATCCCGCAGGACAGCCAGACCCGCGTGTTTGAGCGGTTCTACCGCGTGGACAAGAGCCGCTCCAAGGCCACGGGCGGCACGGGCTTAGGGCTTGCCATCGTCAAGCACATTGCCCTGCTGCACGACGCAAAAATTGACCTGCAGAGCCAGGTCGGCACCGGGACGACCATACGGGTGACGTTCCCGAAAAATTCGTAACTTCGCAACGCGGTAGGGGCCGGGCATGCCCGACCTGCAACAGAAAGGCAAAATCGCGTCTGCGGGAAGGCCGCGGGCCGGGCATGCCCGGCCCCTACAAATGCACCCACCAAACAAAAAAGCTGCTGTCCCCCATGCCGGGAGACAGCAGCTTTTTATTTACAATGTTACGCCAGCACGAATGTCTGCAAGGCCCAGACACCCAGGACGACGATGCCCAGGGCGATGCGGTACCAGCCGAAGGCCGTGAAGGTGTGCTTCTTGACGTAGTCCATCAGGAAGCGGATGGCCAGAATGGAGACGACAAACGCCACGATGCAGCCGACCAGCAGCGCGCCGATCTCGCCAACCGTAAAGACGCCGCCGCCCGCCAGGAACTTGACGAGCTTGAGGCCCGACGCGCCCGCCATGACCGGGATGGCCAGGAAGAAGGTGAACTGGGACGCGCAGGCGCGGCTCATGCCGCAGAGCAGGCCGCCGATGATGGTGGAGCCGCTGCGGGACGTGCCGGGGATGAGCGCCAGCACCTGCCACGCACCGACAAGAAGCGCCTGCCTGTAGGTGATGCGGCTCAGCTTGGTGGTGGTGGGCACACGGGGGCGGCGCTCGATGAGGATGAACGCGATGCCGTAGACGATCAGCATGACCGCGACGACGACGCTGTTATAAAAATGTGCGTCGATCCAGTCGTCCAGCGCCAGGCCCAGCACGGCGGCAGGCAGGCAGGCGACGATTATCTTGAACCACAGCCGCATGACCGGCCAGCGGACGTGCTTTGCCAGGCCGGAGTCGCGGCCATTGTCAACGCAGAAGGGCCACAGCTTTTTGAAATACATGACCACAACGGCCAGGATCGCGCCCAGCTGAATGACGACACGGAACATCTCCATAAATTCGGCGCTGAAGCTGAATTTAAGTACCTGCTCGGCCAGGATCATGTGGCCGGTGCTGGAGATGGGCAGCCACTCGGTAATGCCCTCGATCACACCGTAGATGACCGAACGCAGCAAATCAAAAAACAAATCCATTCGAGAAACCTCCTTACGTGCTACCTTATATAATACCATAAATCGTGCAAATGGGAACAGCTTTTTGAGAATTTACATCTTTTTTACGGTAAATGGGCGCGACGGCTTGCTGTTTTCATCAAATGCAACTATAATAAGAGTGATTTCTTGTGCAAAGAGGTTTTGAGAAATGTATAAAACCGTACTGTTTGATTTGGATGGGACCCTGCTGAACACGATTGACGACCTGGCCGACTCCGCGAACCGCGTCTGCGCCGCCCACGGCTGGCCGCAGTATGAAACTGCGCAGTACCGCTATTTTGTGGGCAACGGCATCCCGAAGCTGGTGGAGCGGTTCAGCCCCGCAAGCTGCCGCAGCCCGGAGCAACTGGCCGCGACGCTGGCCGAGTTTGATAAGGTCTACGGCGCGCACATGCACGACAAGACCGCGCCGTACCCCGGTATGCCGGCGCTGCTGGCCCGGCTGAAAGCCGCCGGGGTGCGGATGGCGGTGTTCTCCAACAAGGCGGACGAGTTTGCCCGCGCCGTGGTCGCGCGGTACTTTGACGCCGACCTGTTTGAGGTCGTCCGCGGTGCATTGCCCGACGTACCCACGAAGCCCGCCCCCGAGGGGACGCGCGCCCTGATGGCGCGCCTTGGCGTCGAGGCCGACGGCAGTGTGTTGTACGTCGGCGACAGCAATGTGGACGTGGAGACCGCCCACAACGCGGGCCTGCCCTGCTGCGGGGTACTGTGGGGGTTCCGGACCCGCGAGGAGTTGACCGAAGCCGGGGCAGAATATTTGGCCGAGGATGTCCAGGGGTTGGAAAAGGTTGTTTTGGGGTGACGTGAGTGACCAGGGCACCCGAAACGCCTGGAATGCCGGGAGATTGCCCGGAGACGGGATTTGACCGGACCGTTCCGGGGCGACCCCGACGCCCGCGTAGCAGAAGTTTACGGACCATACGTAGGGCGGCCTGCCCACAGGCCGCCCTGCCCGTTTGCGATAAGGAGAAGCCTTGCGGATCGTTGTAGGGGGCGGCGTCCCCGACGCCCCGCGGAGGGGTCAAGACCCCTCCCTACGATGCAAACCGTTAAAGGGGATACAACGGCAAGGCTGCGGGCCGGGCATGCCCGGCCCCTACGGACTGCTGTTTCCGGGTCAAATTACAACATTTTTCACAAAAAGGAGCTGTTATTATGATTGCACAGCACTATAAAGATATGCTGGGCTCCAAGTCGGTTATCCGTCAGATTTCTGAATGGAGCACCGCCCGCGGCGCGGAGATCGGCTATGAGAACGTGTTCGATTACTCGCTGGGCAACCCGTCTGTCCCCTGCCCGCCGCAGTTCACCGCAGCTTGCGCGGAGCTGCTGGCCCACACCGACCCCGTCAGGCTGCATGGCTATACGCCGACGCTGACGCTGCCGTCCGCCCGCAAGGCCGTGGCCGAAAGCCTGAACCGCCGGTTCGGCATGGACTACACCGCCGACCATATCTTTATGACGACGGGCGCGGCGGGTGCGCTGGCCCATGCTGTGCGCTGCGTCGGCGTGCCCGGGCAGAACATCGTAACGTTTGCGCCGTTCTTCCCCGAGTACAAGCCGTACATCGAGGGCGCGGGGCTTACCCTGCGCGTGACGCCGCCGCGGTGCACGGACTTTCAGATCGACTTTGAGGCGTTCGCGCAGCTCGTGGACGAGAACACCGCCGCCGTGCTCATCAACAGCCCCAACAACCCCAGCGGCACCGCCTACAGCGAGGAGACCCTGCAGCAGCTGGCCGACTTTTTGACCCAGGCAAGCGCCAAATACGGCCACCACATCTTCCTGATTTCCGACGAGCCGTACCGCGAGATTTCGTTCGGCGGCAGGGTCACGCCCTACCCCGCCAAATTCTACGATGATACGCTCACCTGCTACTCCTTCTCCAAGAGTCTGAGCGTGCCGGGCGAGCGTATCGGCTATGTGGCCGCCAACCCGCGGTGCGAGGACGCCGCGTACATCGTGCCGATGTGCGGCCAGATCTCCCGCGGGACCGGCCACAACTGCCCGTCGTCCCTCATCCAGATGGCCGTCGAGCGCTGCCTTGACGTGACCAGCGACCTGTCCGTCTACGAGACGAACATGAACCTGATCTACGACGAGCTGATCGCGCTGGGCTTCACTGTCGTCAAGCCGGACGGCACGTTCTACATCTTCCCGAAGGCGCTGGAGGACGACGCAAAGGCGTTCTGCCAAAAGGCGCTGAAATATGACCTGGCGCTGGTCCCCGGTGACAGCTTCGGCTGCCCCGGCTACTTCCGCATGGCGTACTGCATCGAGACCGAAAAAGTCCGCCGCAGCTTTGCCGCGCTGGAGAAATTCGTGGCCGAGGAGTACGGCGTCACCAAACACTAAGGAGATTTTATGTCGATTCTACGCCGCATTTTTCCGATTTTGCTGACAGCTGCGCTGCTGTGTGCCTGCGTGCAGATGCCCAACACCCCACAGGACGTGCTGCCCGCCCCGACGCCGCAGACCACAGCGGCCCCCGCCGCCACGCCGGAGACAAGCCCCACGCCGACGCCCGAGCCGACAGTGGCCCCCGCGATGGCGACGGCCACGAGCAACGCCACCAAGGACGCGCCGCAGATCAAGGACCCGACGACCTGGGACGACAACGCCGCAAAGACGCTGGACGGGCTGGAAACGCAGTTTGCCGCCTACGGCCTGACGCTGGACGCGAAGGAGGGCTGCCCCTACCTGCTGGCAGTCAACAACGCAGGCGGCGTGGTCACGGTCTACGCCGTGGATTCCGCCACAAAAAAGTACGCTGTGCCGTTCATGGCGATGGTGTGCAGCGGCGGCATAGACACCCCCACCGGGTATTTTTCGACCCCGGTGGACTACAGCTGGCGGCTGCTGATGGGCCCGAGCTACGGCCAGTACGCGACCCGCATCTATGACAGCTACCTGTTCCACAGCGTGCCCTACTACAGCCAGCACAAGGACGATGTGGAGTACGACGAGTTCAACCTGCTGGGCACCCGCGCCAGTCTGGGCTGCATCCGGCTGGCCGTGGTGGACGTGAAGTGGATCTACGACAACTGCCCGCTGGGCACGCCGGTCATCATCTACAACAACGCCGACGACCCCGGCCCGATGGGAAAGCCCGGCACGATCTACACCGACCCCGCCGACACCGAGAAGCGCGGCTGGGATCCCACCGACCCCGACCCGGCCAACCCGTGGGACGATGCCTTTGAGAGCGGCACCGCCATCCGCAGCCAGGCCGCCTGGGACCAGTGGGAGACCGAGCGCGAAAATTGGATGAGCAGCCTGACGCCCGCCGATTTGCAGGGGTGGAGCACCGATTCCAAGATCGCGGGGACGCGCGGTTGATTTTTGCGCCGTAGGGGCCGGGCATGCCCGGCCCGGAGGTTTTCCGTTAGCAGACGCCACATCAGTGCCCTGTCTACCCGACGGAGGGGTCAAGACCCCTCCCTACAAAGCACCCGTGAACGTCAGCCCGTAGGGAGCGGTCTTGACCGCTCCGCGGCACGTTTCGGAAAATGCCTGTCAATCAAAAAGCACCTGCCTTTTTATCGAAGGCAGGTGCTTTTCTATTGCAATATCAGCTGAACATCACCACGTCCTGCGCGGGCTTTTCGCCCGGCTCGACGGAGATGGCGGTCAGGACAGGGCCGGTGGAATCGGGGGTCTGGCCCTTGTAGATGGGGTGGTACTTGACGTTGACCTTGGCCGTAATGTTGATCCAACTGCGCTGCTCCAGCGACTTGTAATCGTCGTACTTGCAGGGCATACCCACAAACTGGATGTCCTGCACGCAGCAGGTCATGGCAAAGCGTCCGGGCACAAACGCGCCCTTGCCGGCCTGGGGGGTCTGGCAGACCTGAGCCAGATATTTGACCGTCTTGCCGTCATATTTCTTCGGGTCGTCCATGCAGTCCATGTACCATATACCGAAGAACTCCTCGGGGATCTCAATGACCGGCGCGTCCACGTCGAAGGGCAGCGGGTCGGGGATGTCGTCATAGGCGACGCTGCCGTCCTTGAACTCGTAGGCGATGTCGCAGCGGCGGCTGGCCTGGCGCACCAGCTTGTGGATGAGCTGGCGGCTCTCGTCGTCGTTGACAGCCTCGGCGCGGTTGACGACCAGCAGCTCACTGCCGCGCAGCTTGTCCAGCAGCAGGCTGCGCATGGCGCTGTCGCCCGCGTAGGTCTTGATGGTCGTACCGTCGGCGGTGGCCAAGCTCTGGTAGACGAGCCAGTTGTCTGGCAGGGCGTCGTACAGCTCCTGAATGAGCCACATACCGTTGTACTCGATGATGACGCGGCCACAGCCGGACTTCTTTTCGAGCGCGGTCAGGTTCTCGGCGGTCAACTCGCTCTTATCCTCGATCTGGGCAACGTGCACGCCGCCGAAGGCGAACTTGGACGGGTCGTACTCGATCTCGCCCTCCTCGCAGACCAGCAGCAGCGTCTTGTCGCCGGAGTCGAAGTTGGGGTCCTCCATCGTTTCCTGAATGAATTTTGTCTTGCCGCTCTCCAGCTGGCCGACAAAAAGGTATACGGGGATTTGTTTAGGCATAGGGGTGTCCTTTCGGTTAGTAGCAGTCAAAGGCTTCTCCCCCGGGGGAGAAGCTGTCCGCGAAGCGGACTGATGAGGGGAGAGCTAATCGCGGCCTGTCATTCGTGGGCTGTTGCGGCAGGCTCGCCCCTCATCCGCCTTCGGGCGGAGCCTCAGGCACCTTCCCCCAAGGTGGAAGGCGTTGCAAAATCAAACGTGGAACAATTCCGCGATCTCATGCTCCTTCAGCTGGGAGCCGATGACGCAGAGCTTGCCGGTGACGTCGGGGCCGCAGGGGCGGATCTCATGCTCGCCGGGGACCATGTCGAACTCGTACCAGGTATCGCCGCCGTCCACAATGCCCTTGGCGCGCAGGATCATGCCGTAAGCGCCCTCGTCCAGCGCGTGCAGGGCCTTGTCCAGATCCTCACGGCTGTATTTGTGGGCCGTCTCCTTGCCCCAGCTCGTGAACACCTCGTCGGCGTCGTGGTCGTGGTGGTGATGATGCCCGCAGGAGCAGACACCGTGCTCGTCGTAGTGGTGCTCATGGTGATGCTCGTCCTCGTCGTCGTGGTGATGGCAGCAGTCGTGGTCATCGTCATCATGGTCGTGATGATGGTGATGCTCATGCTCGTCCTCGTCGTCATCATGGTCGTGATGGTGATGCTCATGCTCATCCTCATCGTCGTCCTCGTCGTGATGATGGTGGCAGCAGCAGTCGTGGTCGTCCTCATCGTGGTCGTGATGGTGATGATGGTGGTGCTCGTGCTCATCCTCGTCGGCATGGGCCACGTTGGCGGCGCGGGCCTCGGTCAGCAGCTCGGCGACGAGGTCGCGCTTGCCGTCCATGACGGAGACGATCTGTGCGCCGGTCAGGACGGTCCAGTCGGTGGTGACGATGGTGGCGGTGGGGTTCTTCTCAGCCAGCAGGGCGACGGCGGCAGTGACCTTCTCCTCACTGGCGTTGCCGGTGCGGCTCAGGATGATGCAGGACGCATGGCTGACCTGGTCGTCATAGAACTCCCCGAAGTTCTTCATATACATCTTGACCTTGTTCACGTCGGCGACGGTGACAAAGCTGTTCAGGATGACGGGCAGATCCTCGGCGACGCCCTCGACGGCGCGGGTCACGTCGGACAGCTTGCCGACGCCCGACGGCTCAATGAGGATGCGGTCCGGGTGGTAGGTCTCGACGACCTTCTTCAGTGCCTCGCGGAAATCACCGACCAGGCTGCAGCAGATGCAGCCGGAGTTCAGCTCATTGACCTGAATGCCGGCCTCGCGCATGAAGCCGCCGTCGATGCCGATCTCGCCGAATTCGTTCTCGATCAGGACGATCTGCTCACCGGCGAAGGCCTCTTTGATGAGCTTTTTGATAAGGGTGGTCTTGCCGGCGCCGAGGAAGCCGGAGAAAATGTCGATTTTGGTTTTCTTTTCAGCCATAGTTGGGTACCTCTATTCAAGATGTGTTCAGATGTTCAGTTGGTTGGCAATCTATTACACTAACTGCTAATACTATTATAACAAACACGTCAAGGGGTTTTGCGCCATTTTGCGCGGGAAATTTTGAATTTTTTGCAAAATTTATTGGATTACCGCCTCCCCGTAGGGGCCGGGCACTGCGGGGTTGTGCGCGTGGGACCACGGTTGAGCGGAGCGAAACCGGGGAGCGAACAATGTTTGCCCCCGCGGGGCAAACAACCGCACGAGCGGGCCAGCTTTGCTGGCTGGCGGCGCTCGTTGTGCGCCGCCAAGCGTCCGGCCCGGGGGTCGGCGCGGCCACCCTTTAATGGGCAATTGCCTTTAATGCTGCA
>UMGO01001127.1_pt1 | contig 11970 bp, 11 predicted proteins | sample 1965301 | NCBI WGS metagenome assembly UMGO01 (sample SAMEA4836074, study PRJEB28245) | human gut metagenome | biome: gut microbiome; material: fecal sample | place: Denmark | collected 2008 | reverse complement strand
TTATTTTATTTATGAGTCAACTTTTTTCAGGGTAAGACAACACGATATACTATTGATGCATTGGATATCATATAAAAATCAATAAATGTTTTCAAAAAATTTGAATCATCATTAGAAAAACTAATATGCCCAATGTCATTTGGATTAAGGATTATTACATTCATATCTTTAATTGCATTCAAGAATATCTTACTATCACTAAATACTAAAACTGGCATAGATGTATTTTTAATAATTTCTCGAATTTTGTTTTTGCACCTATTTATAAGATTTGTCTTTTTTTCATCATCTAAATTATTATAGTGTCCAATCTCAAAACTTTCTAATGCATTAACAAAACGTAAATGAATAGCAATGTATGTTTTTGGCTTAATATTAACTTTATTTAATGCGCTTTGCAATCTATCAGTGGGTTTAAAGAGGTCATTATATAGTTTAGACCACAAAACATCACAATTTGAAGTTATATTTTTTAACAAATTACTTCCATTATAGTTATAACAATGATACTGTTTATTCGCTTTTAATCTAGGCAGTTCCATCGCACCTCTATATGTTAAAAATTTAGTATACCCTATAGAATATTCCAAATCTTTAAAATCAGCTATCCATTTAACTTTATTCTCAGTTATAAAATTTTCTAAAGGGAAAGGAGTTTTATATATAATTTTAAAATTATAGTTATTTTTCACTGCTATATAATAACATCCAATTATTGCTTTAAACCTATCTGCTAATCCTGGATGTTTTAAATTAGGATCAACAACAAAAAATAACACATTTTTATTTTTTATATTTTTAAACCTCAAACGTGAATAATATCTTATATTCTTTTTACAATAGCCAATACTCTTCCAAATATTATGAAGTTTATTAAAATGTGTCCTTAAATAAAATTTAATTTTTCCGAACATAGTCTGTTATTTTAATGTTATTTTAGAAATTAATTTAATAATAAACATAGTTTTATAATATAATAAATATAGAAAGATACGTCTGTGCCATTTTAAATCACTAATAAATGTACCCTTCTTAATAATAGCCCATGAATCTTTATCATTAAGGATTTCTTTTAGTTTTATATTACATTCGATTTTTCTCTTTTCATATCTAACTATATTTTTTATATTTGATATAACATAATTCACATAAAATAGTCTAAGTGAATCTATTTGTCTTTCATCATAATTATTTGTATTCATATATTCCAATAGACTATGTAACTGCAAGCTAAGTCGAGGATATTCATTCATTTTTATTCTAGTAGCAGTAAGTGAATTCGAGTTATAACAATGATACACCATCAAGTCAGGAATAAACCCAATTTTACGAGCATTGGTAAAAAAATAAAAATTAAATGATAAATCTTCTGAAAAAACTTCTCTTTCTGAAGGAAATTTTATATTAAAATCATTTATAATAGACTTTTTAAAAATAGTATGCCAAACTGCCATTCTATGCTTCTGATATAATTTATGGGCTATTTTTTTGTTTTTACCTCGCAACGTTTCTAGAGCAACTTCTCTACATTCCTTGTTGGATTTGATTATTCTATACTCAGGATAATCAAACTGATCATACATAAGAGTATTGTCTTTATTAATATTTCTTATACCACATGAGCATGCATCTAAATCTTCTTCTTTTGCAATATTATATAGTTTTTCAAACATATTTAGGGCTATATAATCATCTGAATCAATAAATGCTATATATTCTCCATTTGCATTTTCAAGGCCTTTATTACGGGCAAATCCTGCTCCTGCATTTTTCTGGTGTATAATTTTTATTCTATAATCATTTTTTGCATAATCATCACATTTTTGGGGGCTGTTATCAGAAGAGCCATCGTCAACAATAATGATTTCAATATCATCTAAAGTTTGATTAACAATACTATTAATACATCTATCAATATATTTTTCAACGTTATATACTGGTATAATGACACTTAACTTAAATTGCATATTATATATTTTGTAGATATTTTAATGATTCTAATTTTAATAATTCTAATTTAGAATGTACTTGTTCATAATCAATATTAGGCACATCCGTTGGTAAATCATCAGGAGTTAATAATAACTTTTTAAGCCCAAGACTATACAATAAATTTACATAACGCTCATCATGCCCATCATCTAAACAGTATGCATAAAATGGTTTTCTGAATATTACAGAAAATGCACATGCATGAAATGAAGATGTAATTATACATCTAGCATGTTTAATTAAAGATAAAAAATCATTTACTGTGTATACTGATTTTGTTTTATATTGAGATGCATTAACTATTTGGCAATTTAATTTTTTAGCCATTAATTTGGCTGCATTACTTAATAATTTTTTATTATTATCTAACTGTCGAACTTCATAAACAAATATATAATCAGAATATTTATTATTTTTCGTTATGAATTTATCCCACATATCTTCTTCAGTTAACAAAGTAGGATCTAAACATATTTGCGCTTTAATACCTGTTATTTTTTGAAATGAATCTCTTATTATCTTTTCTCTAAAACTCAATTTTGAAAATCTACTTCCTGCTGTTTTTAGTTTCTCTTTAGGTATAATCTCTAATGATTTTTTATTCATACTAATTGCGTATCCTATAATTTTTGCATTATCCTTATGAAAGAAATTGCCACCATAAATAGGATCTAAATCTTTTTTTCCGGTATAAACGGTAGACCAAACTTGATCACTTCCAACAATATATACATCAAAATCATTTGGAATATTGTCTTTATCAAAAATAATCCGAGTAAGATTAAAATTTTTTTGAAATTCTCTACTCACATTTGCTCTTTTCTTTATATAGCGAAAAGAACGAAAATAAGAAGGTAGTTTCCAAAATAGAATGAAAGATTTTATACACTCTTTAAAAGAAATTTTTTTTGTAGATTTAGCTTCAATGTACTTTTGAGCATAATTTATTACAAATACATCATGTCCAAATTTTTTCATTATTTCTTGTAAAGAATAACATTGGAGAAGAGCACCATAATTAATCGCTCTATGAAATGTTAATATACCAACTTTCATAATTATTTGATTCTTGAAAAACTTTTTATTCTATTTATAAATTTTATTTTATATGCATCTATTTTGCATCGTAAAATTAAACTTTTCAATCCTTTATTTTTGTAGATATAAACAAAATGTTTTGTTTTAGGATTTACTATTGAAGGTTTGATTAAATTTGGCTGTATACATAAATTCATATTTGCATGTATTAAATGCATAAATTTAGATATAACTAAAAAAATCTCATATCCTTTTTAGTATTTATAAAAACTAAAGAACATCCTTTATTATCTGCATTAAAATTATCTGATATTTTTTTCCATCCCCAATAATCACCAATGGTCAAATCTGATGGACGTTTAAAATTAGTAAAAAAACACTTACCACATGATTGACGGAGCATTATATTTTGCTGAAATAAAATTGTGTAAATTTTCGATTCAATTTTTTTTCCATTATCAAAAACAAAAGACTCAATATGTCCAGACCACCCCATACGGGATTTATCTCGAAAATCAACTTTTACAACTTTATTTTTATATTTTTTCTCTATATATGAAAGATAATCTCTCCAAATATAAGGACTCGGCACACCATGGCATACAATATCAACCAATACAAGATTTTCTCTTAATTTCTTTCCTATATATGAATTTAATCCTGCTGTCTGACATGGAGTTCCTGAGAATAATACGGTATTTCCCTGTTTAAGATCTTCCTTTACTTGTCTGAAAATTCCGTCCAAATCGCTCTGAACATATTTAGAACCTTTAAACTCATTTCTTTCTTCTTTAGTAGTTGCACGTTTGTGTGCCACTCTGAAATGATCTTTATAGCCGACGCCATACACAATGCCGCCATTTTCCAAAATATAATCAGATATAGCAATAAATGTAGCACCACTTCTGCTCGTTTCTATTTCATGTATGTCTTTGTGTCGTGCAGCATATATTTCCGGCTCTTCCAAATTCAGACTTTTATCATAATTTTCATTGAAAGCACAAACCTTTTCACATAGTCCACAATCAATGCATTTGCTTAAATCAACACTAGGATATTTAAATCCTAATATGTCGGGTTCCATTATTATGGCATCTTTAGGGCATATACTTGCGCATGCAGTACAGCCGCAACAATCCGCCTTATCTTTTATTTGTATCATTTTCTGAATTTACTTTTTATTGCTGTTATTTTTGATAAAATAAATTGACGTTCATTTCTGTTACAACCTACAAAATAAATCACTATGAAAGTACAAATAACAGAAATCACACATATCATAATGAAATTTATAAATGTCTCGCTCAAATAATACGATGATATGCAAGGTATAATAGCTGATAAAATTGTAACAGCAAATACATTAAAATATACTTTGCTTACATATTTACGTACGGAAAGCCCTATCATGCCTTTTAACATATATAATCGCGCAGCTAAACAGCATTGAGATATACATATGGCTACAATCAATACCGTTTCTGGCATACAACCGTTTTTTAACAGAATATATGATATAGGTAAATTCATAATTTGCAGACCTCCAACAACTATCTGATAGTTACGTATGTTTCCAGTGGCAAGCATGGCGGTTATAAGTGGATTGGATATTGATTCTGACATGGCAAAAATCAATACCAATTGCACAAATAATGTTGTATGCTCTGGAACAATTTTGAGCCATAATGCAAGAATATAATGGGCATTGATTATTACGGGCAATGAAAGTATCAGTAATATATAAAAGGAGAGTCTTGCGCCTTGATATATAAGTGTCATCATATATTCCTTTTCACCTGAAGCATACGATTTTGTTATCTGCGGATTAAGTGCCATCATAAAATTACTGACAAAACCGCTTATGGCACTATTTACCTGATATGCAATACCACGTGCAGCATTAACAGTCGGACCACAAAATAGATTTATAACAATATTACCACCCTGGTCACGCAATACGGCTGATGTGGCACCGATAAAATTCCATCCGGCAAAGCCGAACATTTTTTTTAAGAGTTCCTTATCAAAAATAAAATGATATGTACATTCTTCAAAATGTCGCTTACAATAATATCCATAAACAAAACGTATTATTAATGCAACTGACGTCATTAATATTGCATAGAATATAAGCTTGTCAAACGGTGACCACAATAGCATATAAACAATAATAAGTTTAGTCACGACTTCCAATATGCTTATATATGCAAAAGCCGACATCTTCTCATGCGCTATTATGGCTGCATTGTACGGAACGCTTATCAGATTTATAATAAAAGTCAATATAGACAGCTGAAACACCCAATTGGCAGCATATATACGGTCTGTAGGTATTGTCATCTTAGTATTAAGAAACCACACTCCAATACTTTCCGCAAGAATCAAAATAATAAGTCCTAGTCCTAGTTGTATCGTTACTGACGATGAAAATATTCTCATAAGTTTATCTTTGTCTCCTTTACCAAGTTCATATGTAATAAACCTACTAATTGCAGCCGACAATGAACCTGATATAACAGAAAACATAGCAACTACACCACCTACAACATTGTATATACCAAAATCTTCAACACCTAAAATACCAAGAACAACTCTACTTGTGTAAAGAGTTATTAGCATTAATAAAAACATTCGAACATATAATAACAATGTATTTCGTATTATACGCTTTTTATTAGAAGACAAATCATTATTAATCATCATTTTATAATATTATATTTGCGAATTACTCCAATAAATATAATTGATAATAATATTATTAATACAGGAGCAATCCATAAGTATACTTTAAACATGCCTAATTTTTGAAAAAAGAAACTCAAAAGGAATATAAAAATTGGATGAATTATATATATATAGTGAATAATCTTTTCCATATTTTGCAAATAATGAATACTTCGCTGTATTTACTGAAATTGCTAAAGAAAAAATGCAAATTGCTAAAAAAGTTGTACTTATATAATGTTCCCTAATCGCAACCATATTCATATTAACCAATATACTTTTTTCGATAAATGTCAAAATGGAAAATAAACATATTCCTGCAACAAGTAAATATTTATTAGAAATCCAATTAAAACCTTTATGTTTTATTAAAGCTCCAAGTGAAAAATATGGTAATCCTACAAACATAAAATTACGTACATATATATAAGGAAAAATTCTATCCCAAAATAAACATGAATAGGTACCATATATTAAATCTATCATGAGCAATAACGGAATAAACGAAAATAAAATTTTCCATTTATTATAAAAATCTATAATTAATATTATTATTAAAACATATATGTATGCATACAAATACCATAAATGAAATGCAAATGGACAATCATTAAATATAATCCAATTTATAATATCTATTTTTGTTGGAATATATATTACATTATTTTTAATAGATAAAAGCTCTTTCCATAAAAGGAACAATAATGTAGCCCATAAAGTAATAACAGCTATATGAATTATGTTTCGTTTTAATTTTACAATACCAATCCCTCCTCTTGTGTAAAGTAAATAACCCGAAATCATAAAGAAACAAGGTACTGCACATCTTGTAATTGGTAATAATTCATTTTGATACATCCATTTTGTATGAAGTAAAACGACCAATAAAGCACATATGAATTTTAATACATCAATTGAGAAATTACGTTGTGTCATAATTTATATTTATATCTACATAATTACATTCTTCCATAAAATTTATACCTTGAGCCTGTATCTGATTTTATCAAATAGGCCAAAGCTAAAGCTTGTATAATAAAATTTCCTTCTCTTGGTAACTCGTATGTTAACATCGAAACCGTCAATAAAAATAAAAACCATACATTTACACTGGGCATATTTGCGTTTAATCTATATGCCTTTAATACATAAATAATTATTCCAAGAGCTGTAAGTATACCAAGAATCCATGACAGACCTATTATACCCCAATCAACATATCTTAAGCCATAATCATTTATTATTACAGCCATCTCTTTGCTATACTTACTATGTCCGTCAGGCAATCCAGACCCCATTAATCGCTCTAATGTATTATTGAAATGTTTTGTTTCATAGTAATCATATTGAATTACTCTAATATAATCAGAATTACTAAGAGTTTGTTCTTCTTGTCGAGACAACATCTGTTCTATTCTATTTTGTACTAGATTTGTTGAAAATAAGACAATAAAAGTGGGTATAAGTAAAAGAATGGTAAATATATTTTTTGTAAACTTAATTTTTATCATCCATAATTCTAATACAGAAAATAATATCATTCCTAAAAGAATAGAACGAAAGTTCATTAATAATGCAACAAGAATAGACAATATAATCCAAAAAGCATCAAATAACTTATGTTGATTAATAAAAGTCTGTAGTTTAATAAAAAATAATAGGAAAATCGAAGCACTACAATTAATTCTAAACCTTGCCATCTCAGGATCATCTGTAATATATTCTTCATATGAGATGATTATCCCAAATTGAAATAATATATATTGAATTAGATATACAATGAGTACTATTTTACCTATAATTACTAATGAACTAAATAAATCTTCCTTAGTGAAACGCTTTCCTCCAAAATAAAAAAATAATCCTAAACACCAATAATTAACTAAGCCAATAACAGAATAAATTATATTCTGTTGCCTATATATGTAGCAAGAAAATATACTAATTATTATACCAATAAAATATAATGCAATTCCCTTGTGAAAATAATGATTTGATACAGATTGTATATTATTTATAACTAAAATAAATATTAACACAAACTTTATTGCTCTAGGCACCTCTATAAAACCTAGGAAATTTGATAATATTAATACTAGTAATAATATTATTATTTTATTTTTCATAAAATACTTGTTGAAAAACAATATATTTATTTAACTATATTTTTCGCCTCTTCATAACTATCTAAACTACCTATGTCAAATCGTTTTCCCGGCATTACCCAAGCATGCATATCTGTGTTCTCACACAGGTAATGAGCAAGATTACCCGGAGCATCAAAGCCACAGCCATGGCTCATGCAGTCTTTGATAAGCGGCAAGTCCTTTTTGCTGTATATATAGAATGGAGGAACAGCCCAGTTTGATACAGGCTTTTCCGGCTTCTCCTGCATCTGCAGCACTTTCATGTTTTCATCAACGGCAATCACTCCTGTGCGCTGCAGTTTCTTCAGTTCGGGTTCGTTATGGCACATTATCACAGACGTGCCTTTCTCCTTGAAGAAGTCTACAAATCCCTGCAGCGAGAAGTCGAGTATGTTGTCTGCCGCTACGACCATCATGTCGTCATCTACATTGCAGCTGTCAATGGCCAGCAGCAGATCCTTAACGGCTCCAAGACGTGTCTCGTTAGTCTCTGTCCCGTCGTCAATAATTCTTACCGGTTTTGACATTTTATGCTCTCCTGCCCACTTCTCAAAATGGCCTGCAAACTTATGGTTCGTTACGATGATATGCTCGTCAATATCATCAATCTTGTCTATATCGTCAAGCAGTCTGCCTAAGATAGTGCTGTTGCCTATTTCTAACAGCGGTTTCGGAAAATTCTCTGTCAGCGGATAAAGCCTCGTTGCATATCCGGCTGCGATTACTATATTTTTCATCTGTAGTTTGTCGTTTTTAATTATTTGATAAACCGGGCTCCGTCATCCGGCTTTACGAAATATATCCTGAATGTCTTTTCATATTCAGGGAAACACTCCAAGTAACGGCGTGTCAGCTCTGCCTCGATATCCTTCTTGTATTCAGGATCAACCAATGCCATGCATGCTCCTTTGAAGCCTGCGCCGGAAAAGCGTCCGCCATAGACACCGGGCAGCGTACGCATGATGTCATATATGGCAATAAGTTCAGGCGAACCGCATTCATAATTATGTATGCTGCTCTCACAGCTGTCAAAGCACAGCCTGCCGAACAGCTGCAGGTTGCCGCTTTCCCATGCCGTCACACCCTGGCGTACACGGCGGTACTCGCTGTAGAAATGTTCGGCTCGGCGCGCAAAACGCTTCGGCATCACCTCACGTGTCTCATCAAAAACAGATTTTGGGATGTCACGAAGGAATGTCCTGTCAAACGGCCTTAACGGCTGGTCACGGTATGCAAGCATGTTCCATGCCGCGGTCTTGCACTCAAATACCCTCAGATTGTAGTCGCTGCCTACAAGGCTGCGTGTAAGGCCTGAGAAGAAGATGCCTATCTCAAAGTCAGGCATGTCGGGGTTACGCCTGATCACGCGGTACTCGTCGCTGTCACAGTCGAGAAACAGCAGTCCGTCCTTACGTCCAAGGGCTATGCACGACTGGTCCAGAATACCGTTGTTAAGACCGATGTATTCGCGCTCAGCCTCGGAAGCTATTTTTACCACCTCCATAGGTGTCAGGTCTATGTCGTTGGCCTTGGCAAATGCCATGACGTAGGCTATAAGCACGGCTGCGCTTGAGGAGAGGCCGCCAACGGGGAGAGAGCCTTTTACGACGCCTTCTATTCCGTATTTCAGCGTAAAGCGTTTGCGCAGGGCATATTTCGCACCGCGTGCATAATCGCCCCAGTGATGCTCCTTGACCTGTGACGCCTGGTCTATATTAAAGTCTACTGTACCCTCAAACGTGAGCGACTCCAAATGTACGTGTCCGTCATCCGAGGGCGTGAACCAGAGATCGACGCCCTTGTCAATGGCGAAGCCTGTCACAATGCCATGCTGATGGTCGACGTGCGCTCCGAGAGGACATACACGGTAAGGGGCAAATATACGATGCTTATATTCCATTGTGTATTTATTGTATTTATTTTCTGCATGTTCCATAATAGCCGGCATACCATTCGGCAAAATGCCGTATGCCGTCACGGAGTGATGTGGAAGGCCTGAATCCGAAGTCGCGCTCCAGCGGAGCCGTGTCTGCATAAGTCACCGGCACGTCCCCGGCCTGCATGGGCACGAGCTGCCTGTGGGCATCAAAATCATAGTCTTCTGGCAGCACGCCGGCACGTACGAGCTCTTCCTGAAGGATGGTTACAAAGTCAAGAAGATTTTCGGGATGGCTGTTGCCTATGTTATACAGGCTGTAAGGCGGAACCGGCAGTCCGTCATCACCGGTCTTTCTTTCAGGAGCATGGCGCATCACCCTGCAGATGCCCTCCACGATGTCATCTATATATGTAAAGTCACGCTTGCAATGTCCGTAATTGAATATCTGTATTGTCTTGCCGGACACAAGCTTGTCTGTAAATCCGAAGTATGCCATGTCAGGCCTTCCTGCAGGGCCATAGACCGTGAAGAAGCGCAAGCCTGTGGACGGGATGTCATACAGCTTGCTGTACGCATGGGCCATGAGCTCGTTGCTCTTCTTTGTGGCTGCATAGAGACTTACAGGATTGTCCACCTTGTCGTCCGTACTGTAGGGAACTTTCTTGTTGGAGCCGTAGACGCTGCTTGAACTGGCGTAGACAAGATGTTCAACACCGCTTGCACCATTGTCATAGCTGTGACGGCATGCCTCAAGTATGTTGTAAAAACCTATCAGATTACTTGATATGTATGCGTCCGGATTACTTATGCTGTAACGCACACCTGCCTGTGCCGCGAGATTGACGACAACCTGAGGTTTGTATTCAGAAAATATATTATCTATAATACTCTTATCTGCAATGTCTCCTTTAATAAATATGAAACCGGTGTTTGTTTCAAGTCTTTTTAGGCGTTCTTCTTTTATGCGTACGTCATAATAGTCGTTCATGTTGTCTATGCCAATTACTTTTATGCCGTTCACAGATAAAAGCAATCTGGCACAAAGGCTGCTGCCGATAAATCCGGCTGCGCCTGTAACAAGAATGGTCTTGCCTGAAAGGTCTATATTATAATCCAACATAATTATCCGTATTTTAGTTTTTGTGTATCAGTCGCGGCGGAACAGGTCGCGGGTGTAAACTTTTTCTTTTACGTCGTCAAGGCAACTGTCGTATCTGTTGGCAATGATAGCCTTGGACATCGACTTGAATTCGTCCATGTCGTTAACTACCTTAGATCCAAAGAACGTGCTGCCGCTTTCGAGCGTTGGCTCGTAGATGATTACCGTCGCACCCTTTGCCTTTATTCGCTTCATTACGCCCTGTATTGAACTCTGGCGGAAGTTGTCGCTGTTTGACTTCATCGTAAGGCGGTAAACACCGATTACGGTTTCCTTTTCCTTGGATTCTTCATAGCAGCCGTTTGCCTCATAAGCGCCAGCCATCTTCAACACCTGATCGGCGATGAAGTCCTTACGTGTGCGGTTGCTTTCAACAATGGCATGTATCAGATTCTCAGGAACGTCTGCATAGTTTGCCAACAGCTGCTTGGTGTCTTTCGGCAGGCAATAGCCGCCGTAGCCAAAGCTCGGGTTGTTATAGTGTGTGCCGATTCGCGGGTCAAGGCATATTCCCTGAATGATGGCCTGGGTGTCAAGTCCTTTCACTTCTGCGTATGTGTCAAGTTCGTTGAAATAGCTTACACGCAGGGCCAGATAGGTGTTGGCAAACAGCTTTACTGCCTCTGCCTCTTTGAGTCCCATAAACAGAGTGTCGATGTTCTCCTTTATGGCACCCTGTTGCAGCAGTTCGGCAAATGTCCTGGCTTTCTCTTCCAGATTATCGCCGGCAATGGCCTTTATAGCCTCGTTCTCGTCATCGCGTCCTGCGATATGTTTCGGATAGCCCACGATGATACGGCTTGGATAAAGATTGTCATACAGAGCCTTGCTTTCTCTCAGAAACTCCGGCGAGAACAGCAGGTTGAACTTCTTGCCTTGCAGCTTTGCATCGTTCTTGAAACGTTCGGCATACTTAACATAAAGGCTTCGGCAATAGCCTACAGGTATGGTGCTCTTTATCACCATCGTGGCATCAGGATTCACATCAAGCACAAGGTCGATAACCTCTTCTACATGACTTGTGTCGAAAT
>UMGO01011826.1_pt1 | contig 12030 bp, 10 predicted proteins | sample 1965301 | NCBI WGS metagenome assembly UMGO01 (sample SAMEA4836074, study PRJEB28245) | human gut metagenome | biome: gut microbiome; material: fecal sample | place: Denmark | collected 2008 | reverse complement strand
CAGACAGAAAAAAGATAATAGGAGATACGAAAATGGAATCAGCGAAAAATTGTTGTACGTTAGAAATTTTTTATCGAGCACTGAGAGGGGAATGGATTTCAGTAAAAAAGATTGCAGAGGAATATCAGGTTTCTACAAAGACCATTGGTAGATACATCAATGAGATTCAGCAGTTTTTGTCTGAAAATCGGGAACTGATGCAGAATGCAGAGTTGTTATATTCTCACAAAGAGAAAGCATATTATCTGCATGCCGATGATTTTTTAGAGAACAAAGAATTATTTGCCCTTGTAAAAGTGGTTCTAGGCTGCCGTTGTTTTCAAAAAGAGGATTTATTGAATCTCATTGCGAAATTAAAGCGAATGACTACGCCAAAAGACCGAGAGCAATTTGAAAATCTCATTCGGAAAGAACTTTATCATTATCATGAAATCAAGTCAGATTGTAATATGGTCATTGATTATCTCTGGAAACTGATACAAGCAATTGAAGACAAGCAGATTTTGACCATCACCTATTACAAAATGAATCGGGAGCAGGTGAAACGGAAAATTCGTCCCGCATCTATTTTATTCAGTGAATACTATTTTTATTTGATTGCCTATGATGCAGATGATGAAACTTGTCGTGCAAAATATTTTCGAGTGGATCGAATTGTGTCCATTGTAACGCATCGAGAACGGTTTTCTTTAAAACGAGAATATGATTTTGATGAGGGCGACTTGCGGGAAAAGAATCAGTTTATGTTTCCGGGTAAGACGGAGAAAATCCGGTTTTCGTTTTCTGGGCTTTCTGTACAGGCAATCTTAGACCGTCTACCAACTGCAAAAGTAGTGGAGAAGAACGGAAAAGAAAGCATCATTGAAGCAGAGGTAAATCACGGCAGAGGAATTATCATGTATTTATTATCACAAGGGGCTTGGGTGAAAGTGCTTTCTCCACAAAGCTTGGTGGATGAGATACGAGAAGAACTTCAAAAAATGCAAAGTTTCTATCAATCGTGACGTTTCTTGACTTTTGAATGAAAATCGTGGTAAAATAAAAGAAATTTTATTTTACAGGAGGAACATATGCAAAAGTCATTTTTACAAAAAACATGGGTGGTCGCCGGCGTTGCCTTTCTATGCTCTGCACTCTGGGGGAGTGCCTTTGCCGGAGTCAAAATTGGATATGAACTGTTTCAGATTGCATCAGCGGATTGGGCAGCACAGATGGTGTTTGCTGGAATCCGCTTTGCAATTGCCGGAGTCATGGCACTGGTTGGCGGTAGTATCGTTGCAAAACAAGCACTGATTCCGCAGAAACAAACCATTCCGAAAATTGGTATCATCAGCCTTTTTCAGACGATTTTACAATATTTTTTCTATTATATCGGATTAGCCCATACAACCGGTGTGAATGCAGCCATTATTGTTGCAGCAAATGTTTTCATCGCCATTCTGCTTTCTACCTTGGTCTATCGGATTGAAAAAATGACAGTGGCAAAGCTGTTTGGTTGTGTAATTGGCTTCTTAGGCATCATTCTTTGCAATTTAAACGGATTAAAAGGCGGTATTCATCTTTCCTTTTTGGGCGATGGATTTATTTTTTTGTGTACCGTTGCCAGTGGCTTTTCTTCCGTTCTGATGAAAAAATATGCTGCCTCTGAAAATCCAATTCTATTAAGTGGTTGGCAGTTCTTGTTCGGCGGAGTGGTTATGTTCGCAGTTGGGCTTCTCTTTGGCGGAAGAATGGAACATATTACCGGTTCTGCTATTGCGATTCTTCTTTACCTCTCCTTTGTTTCTGCCGCAGCCTATTCGTTATGGTCGCTTCTTCTGAAATACAATCCTGTTTCAAAGGTTGCGGTCTTTGGATTCTTGAATCCGATTTGCGGCGTTTGTATTTCTACCATTTTCTTGAAAGAAAAAGATGCCTTTCATATTTTTACAATCCCAGCTTTAATTTTCGTTTGTGTGGGAATTTATATTGTAAACCACAAAAAACAAAATGCCTGAAAAGAACGCTCTTGTATCGAAATAAATTGCAAAATGGATTTGACAAATGCAAGGCAGTACGTTATAATAATAATGCACGTTGTTTCGATTTAGAAAAGAGCAGAAATTGTTTCCTTATTTTTTATCATGAAAAACGGTTCTTTGAAAAGAAACAGGAAATTCTGATCAAGCAATATTTGTATTTAGGAGAGGGATTATGGCAGAAGAAACGACCATTGAGTTAAAAAGAGCGGCACTGAATCACTATTTTCAGAATTTGAATACGCCACAACAGCAGGCGGTTTTTCATGTGAATGGTCCCGTTCTTGTTTTAGCCGGTGCAGGGAGCGGAAAAACAACCGCAATGATTCACCGGATTGTACAGATGATTCACTTTGGAGATGGTTGGGTACAGGCAAACGCATCCATTACAAAAGAAGATGCAGCATACTTAAAAGATTATATTGCGGACAAGCAGCCAGCAGATTTAGAACGTCTTTGCAGCATCCTTGCTGTGCAGCCCATTCAACCGTGGCACATCCTTGCAATTACTTTTACCAATAAAGCCGCAAACGAATTGAGAAGCCGCTTACTGCAAGCAATTGGCGAAGAATGTGCATCAATGTTGCATGCTTCTACATTCCATTCTGCATGTGTGAGAATCCTACGGAGAAGCATTTCCAAACTGGGGTATGATTCGAATTTTACCATTTATGATACAGATGACAGCCAGCGACTGATGAAATCCTGTATTGCAGATGCAGATGTTTCAGAAAAGCAATTTCCGCCTCGTGCTGTTTTAACAGAAATCAGTCTTGCAAAAGACCGGATGTGTTCACCGGAATATTTTTGTATCGAAGCTGGTTCGGATTATCGAAAGATGGTAATCGGGAAGTTGTATAAAGAGTATCAGAACCGCTTGAAGTCTGCAAATGCACTGGATTTTGACGATTTGATTTATAAAACAGTAGAACTGCTGGAATCATTCCCAGAAGAATTGGAATACTATCAGAATCGGTTCCGGTATATCATGGTGGACGAATATCAGGATACCAACCATGCACAATTCCGTCTGGTGCAATTGCTTTCCCAGAAGCACCAGAATCTTTGCGTGGTGGGGGATGATGACCAGAGTATTTATCGCTTCCGTGGAGCAACCATTGAAAATATCCTCAATTTTGAAAAGCAGTTTCAAAATGCAGTTGTCATTCGCTTAGAGCAAAATTATCGTTCTACAAAGACCATTCTGGAAGCAGCAAATGATGTGATTGCTCATAATGCAGGCAGAAAAGAAAAGACACTTTGGACAGATTTGGAAGATGGCAAGAAGATTATCTGGTATAAAGCAGTAGATGAAACGGATGAATCACGGTTTGTTGCAGAGAAAATTGAAAAAGAAGTTCAGAATGGTGCTTCTTATCAGGATTTTGCGGTCTTGTATCGGATGAATGCACAGTCTAACAACATAGAACGAATGTTTGTAAAAGAAAAAATCCCGTATCATATCTATGGCGGCACACGATTCTATGACCGAAAAGAAATCAAAGATGTTCTGGCATACATGACCATTCTGTATAATCCATTCGATATGGTTCGATTCAAGCGAATTGTCAATGAGCCGAAGCGTGGCATTGGAGATGCTACCATGGAAATGCTCGAAAACATTACAAGAGATTTAGGAATTTCGCCGATTGATGTTATGCGGGATTCAGAAACATATCCGGTATTGTCCAAAAAGGTGGCTCATCTGAAAAAATTTGCATTGATGATTGACGAATTGACCGATGCAGTGAAAACCATGCAATTGGATGAATTTTTCGACCTTTTGTTACAGAAAACAGGTTATGCAGATTATCTGAAGAACATGGGCGAAGAAGGAAAAATCCGTCTGGAAAATGTACAGGAATTGAAATCCAACATTTTAAAGTACATGAAGGAATCAGAACTGCCGTCTTTGGAAAATTTCTTGGAAGAAGTTTCTCTCTATGCAGATGCAGAACAGACAGAAACTGCACCGGATACAGTTTCCATGATGACCATTCATGCAGCAAAGGGATTGGAATTCAAAACGGTCTTTTTAATTGGAATGGAAGAAAATATTTTCCCAAGTGCTCGCAGCATCAATTCTCTGGATGAAAACGATTTGGAAGAAGAACGCCGACTGGCTTATGTTGCCATCACAAGAGCGAAAAAGCAGCTTTGTGTCAGCACAACTGACCGCCGGATGTTGTTTGGTATGACGACCAGCAATCCACGTTCTCGCTTCTTAGGGGAAATTCAAGGCGACTGCATGGAACAGGTTCAGAGCAAGAAAAATGTCGCAGCAGGAACAAGAAAAGTGGAAATGGTACAGTCAATTTCTTTACAGCAGCAGCTTGCAAGCAGAAGAAATCATCATCCGCAAAAAACTGCTGCAAAATCTGTCAATTATTCAGTTGGCACAAGAGTGCGGCATAAAATTTTCGGGGAAGGAACGATTCTTTCCGTCACCGATATGGCAAATGATTCCATGCTGGAAATTGGATTTGACCAAGTTGGAACGAAAAAAGTCATGGCAAACTTTGCAAGTTCCAAAATGCAGGTAATATCCTGATAAAAAGAGAAGAGGCATTCAGAATATGAAAAATGGGTATACGATTTTTGATGCACATGCTCATGTGTTCCCAAATAAAATTGCAGAACGGGCAACCAGCAGTATTTCTGTTTTCTATGATGACATGCCGATGCAGCACATCGGCAGCATGGAACAGTTGCTGAAAAGCGGTGCAAATGCTGGTATTGACGGCTATTTGATTTGTTCCACAGCAACTAATGTTGCACAGGTTCAGGCAATCAATCAATTTTTGTGGGATAGCTGCAAAGATCATGTCAATTGCATCGCATTCGCTGCCATGCACCCATTTGCTCCAGATTGTCAAGCTGACATGGATTTTATTTTGCAGCATGGCTTCCGTGGAATTAAGCTGCATCCGGATTTTCAGAAGTTTTATATTGATGATCCGGCAGTTTATCCGCTATATGAAATCATTCAGGAAACACAACTGCCGATTTTGATGCATATGGGTGACCCGCATCAAACATATTCTCAGCCGCAGCGTTTAGCAAAGGTTTTAAAAGAGTTCCCGAAGCTGCGAGTGATTGCAGCACACCTCGGTGGTTGGGAACGCTGGGAAGAGGCAGTTGCCAATCTAAAGGCAGATGAACGGCTACGGTTTGATACCAGCAGTTGTTCGCCATTCTTGCCGAAGGACAAGATGCGAGAGATTATTCGGCATTATGGAGCAGAGAATTGCTTCTTTGGTGTAGATTTCCCAATGTGGGATCATGAAGAAGAATTAGAACGATTCTTCGCACTCTCACTGACTGATTATGAAAACAGAAGAATCCTATCAGAAAATTTGATCGAATGGATTCATCAGACAAACAAAAAGTGACCCAGAATAAACGACATCAAAAAAATAATTGAGAATTTACAAGAATATACATGAATTCTTAACAAAAATATGTTATTATTTAAGTGGTATGGTGTATATTTTTTGTTTACTTTCTGCATTGGCAGAAAAATAATGTAAAGGATGCGTTGAATGATGAGAAAAACAAAAATTGTTTGTACAATTGGCCCAGCAACCGATGACGACGACATTATGCGGAGAATCATGCAAGCTGGCATGAATGTTGCTCGTTTTAACTTTTCCCATGGGGATTATGAAACACATCAGAAACGGTATGAACAAGTTGTCCGGTTACGGGAAGAACTTGGACTGCCGATTGCAACTCTGATGGACACCAGAGGACCAGAAATTCGGCTTGGAAAATTTGTAGATGACAAGCCGGTCACCATTCACGATGGAGATACGTATGTTTTGACAACAGAAGATATTCTCTGTACAGCAGAACGGGGAAGTATATCCTTTAAAAATTTACCGCATGATGTAAAACCGGGAACACACATTCTGATCAACGATGGTGTGATTGAAATGGTTGTAAATCGTGTAAATTCAACAGAAATTACTTGCTTGGTCATTCACGGCGGTGTGCTCTCTAATAATAAGGGCATCAATGTTCCAGGCGTGAACCTTTCTATGCCATATCTGAGTGAAAAAGACCGGAATGACTTGGAATTTGGTGCAAAAATGGGATTTGATTTCATTGCAGCAAGTTTCGTCAGCACGTCCGCAGATATTGACTATTTGAGAAAATATACGCATAGCCTTGGTTGGTTCAATGTTCGGATTATCGCAAAGATTGAAAATCTGGAAGGCGTAAAGAACATTGACGAAATTCTGGAATCCGCAGATGGCATTATGGTTGCTCGTGGTGACCTTGGCGTAGAAATTCCATTTGAACAGATTCCGGCAGTTCAGAAAGAACTGATTCGGAAGGGCTATCAAGCAGGCAAGCAGGTCATTACTGCAACGCAGATGCTGGAATCCATGATTACAAATTCCAGACCGACCAGAGCAGAAATTACTGACGTTGCAAATGCAATTTATGATGGAACAAGTGCGATTATGCTTTCTGGGGAAACAGCTGCTGGTTCTTATCCGGTAGAAGTTGTTCGGACAATGGATTTGATTGCAAAGACCACCGAAGACAACATTGACTATAAGCATATGCATGCAACTTATCAGTATAACAAGGATATTTCAAATGCAATTGCTCACGCAACTGTAACAACCGCTCACGACTTGGATGCAAAGGCAATTTTGACTGTAACAATGAGTGGTGTAACAGCAAGAGAAATCTCGAAATATCGCCCGAAATGTCCGATTATCAGCTGCACCATTAGCGATCAGGTTTGGCGGCAGATGAATCTGAGCTGGGGTGTTCATCCGCTGATGATTGGCGAAAAGCAGAATACCGATGAATTATTTGAAGCGGCAGTAGATGCAGCATTAGAAAACCATCTGGTTGACAAGGATGATATTGTTGTTATTACAGCAGGTGTTCCAGTTGGCGTTTCTCACTCTACAAACATGATGAAAGTAGAACGGGTTGACAAGACTCTGTAAGAGTGAAATGATTTTATACGAAACCGGCAGTGAAGAGGGAAGTCTTCACTGCCGGTTTTTGTTATGCTTGTTCTTTTTGATAGGTTTCTTCCAAAAAGTGAATTATTTCTTGAAAACCGTCTGCATTGTTTGGATATGTTTGCTCGATTTCTATGGTTGCCTTTTCGGAGCAAAGCATTCCATGCCAGATTTTCAGTGTCAGATTTTCTTTTCCATATTCTACCTTATAATTAAACTGATTCAAATTCTTACTTCCAGAATAATCGTTTCCGCTTTCAAAATAGTAGTAGGGTGGGATATCGAAAATTTTCGAAACTCTCGGTTTATCCATGTTGTATCGCCTCCTTTAAAATCGGAATTGCCTGTTCCAAATTTGGTGCAACTGCATAGAGGAACGGCTGTAACATTTCATCTGGCTGCGATAAGTCTGGAATCATGACAACTTTACAGCCTGCATAAAATGCAGAGAGCACGCCATTTGGAGCGTCTTCAAACGCCATGCAATCGGAAGGTGCACAATTGATAGATTGTGCAGCCGCTTGGTAAATATCCGGAAACGGTTTTCCTGTTTTCACTTGATTGCTGCCGAAAATCTCCGTAAAATAGGGGAGAAATCCGACTTCTTCTAAGTATCTGGTTGCTCGATCTTTTGGCGTGGCAGTTGCAACAACTGTTGAAATTTGTTGTTCTTTACAGAATTGCAAAAAGGGAAGTACGCCCTGTTTTATGGGGATTCCATTTTTTTGAAGTTCTTCTGCAAATAACTGTTTCCGTGTTTCTCGAATCGCCATATAATCAAAAGATTCCCCGAAAACACGCTTCAAGTATGGCTCTGCAAAGCGATATTGCAGGCTTCGGATATTTAAAGCGTGTTGTTCTTTCATCTCAAATCCATGAAGAGCAGCACTTTTAATCCAGCAACGAATTAAAACCCGTTCTGTATCCAAAAGTGTTCCGTCCATATCAAAAATCACACCATTTATCATGATGATTACTCCTTATTTTCATTTTCTGGCAAAACATCTGGGAGAACAACAGATACCACATCAGGTTCATCTGGATCTGATTCATCGGATGCTGGATGATTGGTGATTTCAGCAAGTGGGGAGTGGTCAGCGGCTTCTTGCAGGATTGCATTTGACAAATGCGTGTAGATCTCTGTTGTTGCAGTGCTTTTGTGTCCTAGAATTTCTTTTAATGTCAATGTATCTACATTTCCATATTGATAAAGCAAGGTTGCAGCGGTATGCCGGAGTTTATGGGTAGAATAACCCTGTCCGGATAATCCAGCTCGTTGCAGAGCATCTTCTACAATCTGCTGCACACGTCGCTTGCTGATACGAGAACCTCGTTTGCTTAAAAACAAGGCAGGTTCTTCTTGACTGTTTTTTATTTTTTTTCGTGCTTCTAAATAATCATCCAATGCATTCATGCATGCATGATTCAAATAAACCATCCGTTCTTTTCTGCCTTTTCCGAATACTCGCATTTTTGTTTCTTTCAAATTGATATGATTTAAATTCAAACCAACCAGCTCGCTTAATCGTAGCCCACAGTTCAAAAATAGGGTAATAATGCAGTAATCTCTTTCTGGGTAGGCAGTATCCATATGTTCCAGCAGAGATTTACTTTGTTCCAGAGTTAGATATTTCGGCAGAGACATTTTAAGAGAAGGCAGTTCCAAATATTCTGTTGGATTCTGGTGAATCAGTTCTTTATTGACATAAAGATAGTGAAATAGGCTTTTGATCGCAGAAACTTTGCGTCCACGAGCACGGTCATGGTTGTCACGGGATTCCGTCACATAGTATAAAAACTCATATAAATCCTGAAGCTTGATGGTGTCTAACAATGAAACCGGAAAATCGACAATAGAAATTTTCTGCATGTCCGTTTCGTCCAGCTTTACATATTGTTTGTCTTTCATCATCAGGATGTATTGTAAGAACAGCCGAATGTCCAGATAATATTCTTCAACTGTCCGAGGAGAAAGCGATTTGGACATGGAAAGATATAGAATATAGTCATTTAGAAATTCTGGACAAGCGGTGCGGTCAATCGGCATAAATGGCACTTCCCTTCCAAATTTGATTTCTTATTGCACCAAATTTGTATTTGGTGCAATTGGATATAACCCCTTTTGAAAGGGGTTTCTCAGTTATTTTCTATTTTTTCAATTAATTTTTCTGCACACTTGATTCCGTCTACAGCTGCCGACGTAATGCCACCAGCATATCCAGCACCTTCGCCACATGGATACAATCCAGCAACTGCAATGCATTCCAATTTCTCATTTCTCAAAATCCGAACTGGCGACGAACTTCTTGTTTCAACGCCTGTTAAAATTGCTTCTGGGTCGTCAAATCCTGCAATTTTTTTACCCATCTCTAAAATACCATCTTTTAAGGTTTGTACCATAAATTCCGGCAGATATTCTCTCAGATTTACAAATTTTACACCCGGTCGGTATGTTGGTGTTACTTTTCCGAAAGAACTAGATGTTTGATTTTGCAAGAAATCACCAACACAGCTAACAGGTGCTGCATAATTGCCACCGCCAGACAAAAAAGCTTGTCGTTCCAATTTCTGTTGTAAAAACATACCTGCTAATGGATGCTCACTTGCAAGAACTCTTGGAGAAATTCCAACCAACAATGCACTATTTGCATTTCTCTCATCTCTTGCATGATTGCTCATGCCATTGACAACTAAATGACCTTCTTCAGATGCTGCCGCAACAACATTTCCACCCGGACACATACAGAATGTATATAAGTCATAGCCAGATGGCAAATGAACAGCGAGCTTATAATCCGCTGCTGGTAACTGTTTGGCAAATGTTCCATACATACTTTTATTGATGTCAGATTGTAGATGTTCAATTCTGACACCCATTGCAAAATTTTTCTGTTGAAGTGGGATATTTTTATCATAGAACAGCTGAAAAACATCTCTTGCACTATGTCCAATTGCTAAAATACAATGCTGCGTCTGTTGTTCTCGAATGCTTCCCTCTTTTTCATATGAAATCGATTTCAAGCTTCCCTGTTCGTCTGTTTGATACCCTGTAAATCGTGCAGAAAACAGAATTTCTCCACCTAATTCTTGAATCTGGCAGCGAACATTCTTTACAACCTGCTCTAAATAGTCTGTTCCAATATGTGGCTTTGCAAGGTATAAAATTTCGGACGGTGCACCGCAAGCAACAAATGTCTCTAAAATGAAACGAATACGAGAATCTTTAATGCCGGTTGTTAGCTTTCCATCCGAAAAAGTGCCTGCTCCACCTTCTCCAAATTGAATGTTGGAATCTGTATGCAGAATGCCATTTTCCCAGAAATCCAGAACATCTTTTTTTCGTTCTTCGACACATTTTCCTCGTTCTAACACCAATGGCTGTAACCCTGCTTTTGCTAAAACAAGAGCGGCAAACATACCAGCTGGCCCAAATCCAACAACCACCGGACGATTTTCCGGTCTTTTAGAAATAGATGGAATCGGATAGACATAAGGCTGATAAGCTGTGATGTTTTTTTCTTTTCTAGCACTTGCCTGTTGCAATAACTTTTGTTCATTTGGATGAGAAACGAGAACAGAGATTTGATATTGAATTTGCTGCTTTTTTCTGGCATCAATGGACTTTTTAAAATAGTTCCATGTAAGAGCAGTATCGTTCTTTAAATGCAATTTTTTTAGGATGCTAGCGGTTACCATCTCTTCTGTATAACCGACTGGCATTTTGATTTCACTGATTTTAATCATGCTTTTGTTTCCATTCTTTTGCTGCATGTGTCCCCGTCCACCAACCGGATGCCCATGCCCAATTTAAGTTATAGCCACCGCAATCCCCTTGCAAATCCAACGCTTCCCCACTAAAATATAATCCCGGATAACGAATTGATTCCAAGTCAGCGGATACTTCTTCGGATATAATACCACCACAGGAAATTTGTGCGTTCTTCCAGTCCCCTTTTCCGATGACTGGAAATTTCCATGCTTTCAAAAAAGATGCTAATTGTTCTATTTCCTTTGGTGTACAGGAAGCAATCAATCGTGGTTCTTTTTGTAAAATTCCACATTGCTTTAAGACTTGCAAACCCACTCTTCTTTGAAATACACCTGTGAAAAATTCTTCTACTGATAACGTCCCACGCAGTGCATATAGTTCCCACAGAAACGCATAAACCTGTTCTAAATCCCAATCCGGCAATAAGTCCAACGCTACTGTATACGTTGCGTGTGACAGCTTATCACAGTATGCAGACAGATTGAATATACAAATACCCGATAATGCTTGTTCTGTAAACTGCACTTCCCCACGTTCCTGATGCTTTAAACCGCCGTTTTCATAGAGTGATACCTTTGCAAGCAATCGAATGCCTTTCAATGCACGAACCAATTCTGTCTTTGTTTTTAGAAAACAAAGTGCAGGCGTACAAGGACGAATGGCAATCTTTAAATCTTTCAGCATTGCATATGCAGAACCATCTGTTCCAAGTGCAGGGGCTGCATATCCCCCACAAGCAAAAATTACCTGCTCCGCAAAATAAGATTCTGTATCTGATTGCAACAAAAACCCATGTTTTTTTGGAATCAGATTCTGAATTTGGCAGTCACATTGTACTGCAATTCCGTAAAGTTCAACTTGTAAGCGTAAGCTGTCCAATACAGCACTGGCATGATTACAATAGGGATATAAGCGGTGTTCCTCTTCCCTACAAATCAACCCCATCTGACGAAAATAATCCTCTGTTTTCGGTGCTTGCTGAAAAATTGCAAAGGCTTTTTCCAATAAAGAACCACTGTAATTTTCCTTCTGGATTACAGTATTTCCAAGATTGCATCTGCCGTTCCCTGTTGAAAGAATTTTCCGACCAATCCGGTCATTTCGTTCCAGAATGACAACACTGCAACCTGCTCCACCTTCTATTTTTGCAGCAATGGCGGCAAGTAAGCCAGAAGCACCGCCGCCAATTACCGCAATATGATATTGTTTCTGCATTAGTTCTTTAAGCTCTGCATCGGAGCCGGAATTTTACCGC
>UMGO01037292.1_pt1 | contig 12078 bp, 8 predicted proteins | sample 1965301 | NCBI WGS metagenome assembly UMGO01 (sample SAMEA4836074, study PRJEB28245) | human gut metagenome | biome: gut microbiome; material: fecal sample | place: Denmark | collected 2008 | reverse complement strand
TTTGTCAGAGACCTGGTGACAGCAGTGCCGACTTCTGCGAACGTGAAATATTACGCACAGATCGTGGCAGATAAGTCGTTAATGCGTAAGATGATTAAACTGAACGAATCAATTGAAAATATGTGCTATGCGGGAAAAGAGCCGGTAGAGTCGATTATGGAACAGACAGAGAAATCCATGTTTCAGTTATTACAGAGACGTACGACCGGTGATTACGTACCGATCAAACAGGTTGTTTTAAATGCATTAGATAAGATTGAGAAGGCGTCTAAGAGTAAAGGAACCGTTACGGGAATACCGACGGGATTCATTGATCTGGATTATAAACTTTCCGGATTTCAGCCGTCAGATTTTATTCTGATCGCAGCCCGTCCATCTATGGGAAAAACGGCGTTTGTATTAAACATTGCGCAGTATATGGCATTTAAGAAGAATAAAGCAGTAGCAATCTTCAGTCTGGAGATGTCAAAAGAACAGCTGGTGAACCGACTGTTTTCTCTGGAGTCCCAGGTAGATGCCCAGTCCCTGAGAACCGGTAATATGAAAGATTCCGACTGGGAGAAACTGATAGAAGGAGCTGGGATTATCGGTCAGTCGAAGCTGATCATTGATGATACTCCGGGTATCTCTATCTCGGAACTCAGATCGAAATGCAGAAAGTACAAACTGGAACACGGACTTGATATTATCATCATTGACTACCTGCAGTTGATGACCGGAAGTGTGGGAAGAAGTTCGGAGTCCAGACAGCAGGAAGTCTCAGACATTTCCAGACAGTTAAAGGGACTTGCCAGAGAGCTGAATGTGCCGGTAGTATCCCTGTCACAGTTAAGCCGTGCGGTAGAAAGTCGTCCGGATAAAAGACCGATGCTTTCGGACCTTCGTGAATCCGGAGCCATCGAGCAGGATGCGGACGTGGTAATGTTCATTTATCGAGACGAATACTACAATAAAGATTCAGAGTTCAAAAAACAGGCAGAAATAATTATCGCAAAACAAAGAAACGGCCCGGTAGGGACCGTTAATCTGGCTTGGCTTGGCGAATATACAAAGTTTGCCAACTTAAGCAGACAGGAAGATTCTTTTTAATTTCTTAACTGGACCGGTTTCGGCCGATGCTTTCCGGAAGGATTGCTGCTGGCGGATCAACTGATCCAGTTTTTTGAATTCTAATTCTTCATGGCGTTCTTTTGCATCCAGAAGAAAGGACATCTCCTGACTGAACATTGCCATGAGAACTTCGTTGTTATTCTGCAGCATGCGTTTTAACTGTAACTGTTCTCTGGTCCGTCTGATATCGGGAATCAGTGCTTTTAAATCAGAGAGAGAAACTCCCTGATCATAAAGATCCCGGATACAGGCATACAGTCTGGCATCATCTCTGGTCTCACGTTTTATCTGTTCTAAAGTATTCATATGATTTCCCATGTTAGATACCCCCTTATCTTATAATACTTGTCCCTTATGGGTAAATGTATCATAGCACAGGAAAGATCACCGAATTCGTCAGAATCCGTCGAGAGAAATAAATTTATTAAAAAAGAAATAATATACAAAATATCAAAACAAAAAAATGCACGATACAAAATGTACCGTGCATTCTTATCTTACTTATTCTGCGTTATTAACCTTCAGAAATTGCTCCTACTGGACACTGAGCAGCACAAGCGCCACAATCTACACAAGCGTCAGCATCGATCTCATAATGATCTGCTCCCTGAGCGATAGCTCCTACTGGACATTCAGCTTCGCAAGATCCGCAGCTTACACATTCATCACCAATTACGTGTGCCATAGTATGTACCCTCCTTTGAGATTAAATATTCTAGACATAATCCAATTCGTTGTCTCTGTTCCTATAATAATACAAAAAATAAAAATAAACAAGGGAATAGAATGTTTTTTTAGAAATACATAAAAGTTTAGTTATAGCTAACTTGTGTTAGAAAAAGCTATCACAATAAAGGGGAAAAAAGTATTTCTACAGAAATATAAAAGTCATAGAGGAAAATTAAGAAAAATTTCAACAATTTTTCACCGTTTTGGTGTATAGTATATGGTGCTGAAAAAATATAAGAAAAAAATATAATCAAAAGTTAGAAGTATTAAGTATAAGTAGAAATGATACCAGATATAGGAGAGAGGAAAATGAAGAAAAACAGAATCATTGCCATGCTGCTGGGTACAGCACTGCTTGTATGTGGATGTCAGCAGACATCAAAAGCAACCGATGAAGAGAAAAAGATTGAGTCAGAAAAGAATACAACTAAGACAGAAGAAAACGCATATCAGGGGAAATTAGATCTGATCACTCCGGCGGCATATAATAATACGGACGGATTAAAGCTGAAAAAAGGCGATTATATTTCCATTATCGGAAAAGCGAACGGAACACAGTACTGGGATGAAGTGAAAAAAGGTGTAGCGCAGGCTGCGGAAGATATTAATACAAATCTTGGGTATACAGGAAAAGATAAGGTGAAAGTAGCATTTAATGCACCGGATACAGCAGATAATGTCGATGACCAGGTAAATCTTCTGGATGAAGAACTGGACAGATATCCGGTCGCAGTGGGCATTTCGATCGTAGACCTGCAGGCATGCCAGGTGCAATTCGATCTTGCAACAGACAGTGAGATTCCGATTGTAACTTTTGATTCCGGATCAGATTATCAGGGTGTGGCTGCAGATGTATCCACAGACAATGTAGCTGCAGGAAAGGAAGCGGCACAGAGACTTGCGGAAGAGATGGGCGACAGCGGAGAAGCGGTGCTGTTCATTCAGGATTCCAAATCACAGGCAGCTCTTCAGAGAGAAAAAGCTGTAACAGAAGAATTGAAAGCAAATCATCCGAATATTTCAGTGGTCAATGTATACCACATGGATGAACTGAGCAATATGCAGAAGACAGTATCCGATGAGATCAATGCCGGAACCTACCGACCAAAAGACAGTGAACTTCCGGAGGGACAGCTCACAGGAGAAGATGTTGTAACAGCAGACAGTATCACTGAAGATCAGGTAGTTGATTATATCCTTGCAAAACATCCAAATATTACAGGCTGCTTTGCTGCAAACGGGGATTCCGTAAAACTTGCAGTCGATGGTCTGGAAAGAAATAAAATGGAGAAAAAAGTGAAAGTCATCGGCTTCGACGCCAACGATGATGAGATTCAGGATCTGAAAGACGGTAAAGTTAACGGACTGATCGTACAGAACCCATTTGGCATGGGATATGCAACCGTTGTGGCTGCAGCAAGGGCTTCTCTGAATATGGGAAATGAGGCTGTGGTTAATACGGGATATACATGGGTGACGAAAAAGAATCTGAAGACGGATGAGGTGCAGAAGATTCTGTATAGTAAGTAGGAAAATTTAATGTATCATGGCGGCTTACCCCGGTCCTGAATAAAAGTATAGAAGGGATTGCTGTGCGGATTCAATCATGGGGAACATCTAAAGCAAAAAAATCGGCCTAAAAGCAGCCGGTCAAAAATCATAACTCGCTGATCGCTCAGACAAATGATTTTTAACCGGCTAACGGCCGATTTTTTTACTTTAGATGTTCCAACTCTTTCTCATGGACTGAGAGGTCACAATGATAAATTAACCAGCAACCTTCGGAAGTGAAAAGGAGAATTCGGTTCCGACTCCTTCCGTACTCACCACGGTAATATTCTCCCCATGTGCCTGAATTGCTTCTTTCACGATCGCAAGTCCAAGTCCGGTACCTTTCTTATCTTTTCCACGGGAGAGGTCACTCTTGTAAAAGCGTTCCCAGATTTTCCCAAGCGCTGATCTTGGAATACCCATACCGTTATCTTTTACAGAGGTATATACTTTTTCTCCGCGGTCTGTCGTCTCAATCGTGACGATGGAATCCGGATCACTGAATTTAATCGCATTGTCCAGCAGGTTGTATAAGACTTGCTGGATTTTTCGTTTGTCAGCGTTGACGTTCAGGTGTTTTGTTGCGAAGACCAATTCGATGGAAATCTTCTTCTGTGTGCAGACACCTTCGAAAGATGCCGCTACATGCTTGATCATCTCGTGAATATCGAATACTTCCCGGTTGAGAAGCAGGTGATTGGTGTCAAATTCATTTAACGTCAGAAGATCCTGTGTCAGATCTGTCAGGCGTTCTGTTTCGAATAAGATGATCTTCAGGTATTTTTCATGTAATTCTGGTGGGATGGTTCCGTCTGTCATGGCTTCCACATAACCTTTGATGGAGGTAAGTGGAGAACGAAAATCATGAGACACATTTGCCACAAATTTCTTCTGATAATCTTCCATATCCCTAAGCTGAGAGGACATGTAGTTCAGTGATGCGGACAGATAACCCATCTCATCTTCAGTTGTGACAGGAATCTCATATTCCAGGTTACCGGAAGCATATTGGGTTGCTGCTTCGGTAATCTTATGAAGCGGACGGTACACAAGGAAATGGAACGCCAGCAGGATAATGAACGAAAGCAGGAAGATTACGATGAATGTAATATATACACCACGCATCAGTGTGTCTGTCATGGTATCCACAACAGAGGTATACTGGTGGATCATCAGATATCCTTTTGGAGAATACCCGTAAGTTACCGGTACAGTGACAGTGATCACATCATTGTCAAAATATCCGTGATAATCACCAGTCTGTGAACGATCGCTTCCGGATTCCGCCGGGTCGAAATCTTTAATGGAATCAGGCGCGGACGGGTAGTTCCCGGACTGTGCAGAAAGGATTACTTTTCCATCTTTTGAAACGAACCAGACTGCAGCGTCAAGCTGTGTCTCTATTCCGGATAAGATCATCTGTGCGTCAGATTCTGTTAATCCGCCGGAAAAATAACCGGGAAGATAGTCGTTGGCAACCATCGTAGCTTCCCGGTACATACTGTTACTTACGCGGTTAAAAATCGGCGTACTGACCAAGTTCTCTGTCAGTGTTGCGGCTGTAAAAAGGCTTAAGAATCCGAACACAATATAGATAAATATAAATTTTAAATATAATGTACTTTTCATGATATTAACCTGCTGTTATTTTACTTCAAATTTATAACCGATTCCCCATACAGTGCTGAGACTCCAGCCATTGTGATCCTTGATCTTCTCGCGGAGACGTTTGATGTGCACATCGACGGTACGGGTATCGCCGATATATTCATAGCCCCAGATCTGATCCAGTAACTGCTCTCTTGTGAATACCTGGTTCGGAGAGGATGCGAGGAAATAGAGAAGTTCCAGTTCCTTTGGCGGCATCTCGACCGTATGGCCGTCAACAATGACGGAGTAATTGGTAAGGTTGATCTCAATTCCCGGGTATTCGACACATTTTCCCTTATCTGCCTGAGGAGTCTCCGGTTTGGAGCCGACCTGATAGCGGCGTAAGACTGCTTTTACACGTGCAACCAGCTCTTTGGCATCAAATGGTTTCATAATGTAATCATCTGCACCGAGCTCCAGGCCAAGTACCTTGTCGAATACTTCACCCTTGGCGGACAGCATGATGATCGGAGTGTTAGATCTCGTACGGATCTCGCGACAGACCTGATATCCGTCGATACCAGGCAGCATGAGATCTAAAAGAATCAGGTTCGGTTTGTAAGTGTCAAAGGCAACCAGTGCCCGTTCGCCATCGTGGACCATCATAGTGTCAAAGCATTCTTTTGTCAGATATAATGAGACCAGTTCAGCGATATTTTCATCGTCATCGACGATCAGTATTTTCTGTTTGTTCATAGATGTATACTCCTCCCGTATATAGATGCATTTATCTATACTGATTCACTTTAAAGTTTCCCCTTATACTATCCCTTATTTTAACTTTTATTTCAGCTCAGCGATCGTTACGCCGGCGTCACCTTCGCCAAATGCGCCAAGGCGGAATGATTTGACATGTTTCTGCCGTTTCAGATATTTATGGATACCGGCTCTTAAAGCTCCGGTTCCTTTACCGTGAACGATTCTTACAGAACTGAGGTGTGCAAGCGAGGCGTCGTCCAGATATTTATCCAGCTCGGCGATCGCTTCATCGACTGTTTTACCAAGAAGGTTGATTTCAGGACTGATCGCAAGAGATTTGCCCATCTTGACTTTGCCTTTACAGGTCTGACGGGTTCTTTTGGCAAATGAATATGCCGGCGCTTCATCGATGATCTCCAGATCGGAAATATTAACTGTGGAACGTAAGATTCCCATCTGTACGGTGACATTTCCCTTGGAATCCGGAAGTGAAGTGACAGATCCGGTCAGGTTCATACTCAGTACCTTGACAGATTCTCCAAGTTTGAAATCACTTGGTTTGTAAGCCTTTTTTGGTTTCTTGGTATCTGTCTTCATGGAATTCTGTGTCGCGTTCATCTTCTTGCGGAGACGCTCACGTTCCTTTTCCATCTCGGCAACGGAGATATTGGCTTTGCCGAATTTGTGGAAATTACGCATGGTCTCATCGGCTGTTTCCTTGGCATCGGCCAGGATCTCATGAGCCTTTTCATTGGCCTCGCGGATGATACGGTCACGCTGTTCTTCTAATTTATCACGTTTCTGACGGGTCTCTTCTTCGAGACGTGCCAGTTCACGTTTGTAGTGTTCGATCTCTTCCTGCTCTTTCCGGATGGTACGTTTACTTGTCTCCAGATCGGTTAACAGGTCTTCGAAGGATTCATCCTGTTCGGTCAGATGTGTCTTGGCATCTTCGATGATATAATCCGGAAGTCCGAGTTTTCCTGCGATGGCAAATGCATTACTCTTTCCCGGGATACCGATCAGAAGGCGGTAAGTCGGACTGAGCGTCTCTACATCGAATTCACAACAGGCATTTTCAACGCCCGGTGTGGAAAGTGCGAAGACTTTCAGTTCGCTGTAGTGTGTCGTTGCCATGGTACGGATGCCTCTCTGGTGCAGATAGCTTAAGATGGCGATCGCAAGAGCAGCACCTTCGGTAGGGTCGGTTCCTGCATTCAACTCATCGAACAGTACCAGAGAATGTTCGTCTACATGCTTTAAGAACGAAACGATATTCGTCATATGAGAAGAGAAGGTACTGAGGCTCTGCTCGATACTCTGCTCATCTCCGATATCGGCATATACATTTTCAAAAATTGCCAGTTCCGAACGGTCCAGCGCAGGGATATGAAGTCCTGCCTGACCCATCAGGGTAAATAATCCGACCGTCTTTAACGAAACGGTCTTACCGCCGGTGTTCGGTCCGGTTACGATCAGAAGGTCGAAGGTATCACCGAGTGTGACGGTGATCGGAACGACTTTCTTCTTATCTAACAGCGGATGGCGGCCCTCACGGATATGGATCCGGCCTTCTGTATTGAAGATTGGCTTGCTTGCATTCATGTTGATTGCGAGATTTCCTCTTGCAAATATGAAATCCAGCTCCGTCATGACTTTGTAGTCGGTGCGGATGGAGTCGATATATTCTGCAACATCGGCGCTTAAGCGTGCAAGGATCACCTGGATCTCTTCCTGCTCTTTGCCGTAAAGCTCTTTTAAATCATTATTCAGTTTTACAACAGACATCGGTTCGATGAACAGGGTAGAACCTGTGGCAGACTGGTCATGGATCAGACCAGATACCTGGCTTCTGTATTCGGCTTTGACCGGGATACAGTAGCGGTCCCCGCGCATGGTGATGATCGCATCCTGCAGATAGGTACGGAGCGAACCGTTGACCAGAGAAGATAATGTAGAATGTACTTTATCATTGATCTGGTTCATGGAACGGCGGATCTGCTTTAATGTACTGCTGGCATCATCACTGATCTCATCTTCGTCAATAATGCATCGGCGGATCTCAGTGCTTACCAGTGTCAGTGGCTCGATCTGCTGGAAGAAAGCATCCAGACAGTCTTCTGCATCGTCCACAGTCTCGTGACGGCCGTAAGCTTTGATCTGCCCTGCATTTTCCAGAAGCTTACAGATACGCAAAAGCTCTCCGCTTCCGAGCGCGGCACCGACTTCCAGACGCTTTAAGGATTCCCCGACCGGATTACAGCTTCCGAAAGAAGGACGTCCCTTCTTAATGATACGGGTAAATGCGGCGGCAGTCTGTTCTTGTGCGGCTTCGATATCCGTGATGGATGTCATCGGTTTTAATCTCTTGCAGCGTTCCTTGCCGCCAAAAGAAGTTGCCTGTTCTATTAAGATGTCAATAATTTTATGATATTCTAATTTAGTTAATGTTTTTTTATTCATGTTTCTCACCTGAACTTATTCTAGTTACTGTTCATACAGTAGCTGTAGTCAGTACCTATTCTACCTTATTTGGACGATAAAGAAAAGGATAAATATTGAACATTCCCATTCCATACGGTATACTATAAAAAGGATTGCAAAGGAGACGAAAAAGCTGATGGATGAGCAGAAACCTCTGGAAAATAAGCAGGGAGAACCTGGGAAAAAAACAGAAAAATCAGAATATTCATTTATGCAGGAGACGATTAAAGACGAGAACAGCCGTGGGAAAAAGTGCCGTAAAGACCTGCTTCGCATGGCGGGGCTTGGAGTGGTATTCGGTGTGTGTGCCTGCATTAGTTTTTCTGCGCTCAAACCATGGCTTGATAAGAAGTTTCCCGGAGATTCACAAGAGGTAGTGATACCGAAAGAGAAAGAAGAAGATAATACAGAAGAAAAAAAAGCGGATACCAGTAACAATACGGAACAGACGCTGGATATTGACAATTACAGAGAACTTCAGAAAGCAATGAACGACGTAGCCACAGAGGCCGGAAAATCCGTGGTAGAGATCATAGGTGTATCCGGAGAGCAGGACTGGACAGACGAGTCTTACGATAATAAAAACAGTGTGTCCGGACTGATCATCGCTGATAATGGGCAGGAGCTTCTGGTATACGGAAAGACTTCTATATTAAAAGATGCAAAAGAGATCCATATTAGATTCTCGGATGGCAATACAGAACAGGCATCTGTGAAGAAGAAAGATGAAAGTCTCGGATTTGCGATCTATGCTGTGTCGGGAAGCAGCATTGAACAGTCAACATGGACGCAGATCAGTACCGCCAAACTTGGCAGTTCCAATTCTGTACAGAAAGGGGACGCCGTGGCAGTGCTTGGAAAGCCATTTGGCTATGCAGGAGCGGTCGGATTTGGAACGATTGCGAACAGCAGAAATGAACTGGATGCAGATGACGGAAGTTATCAGCTCCTTTGCACTGATATTGGTGCGGCAGAAGACGGAACAGGTGTGATCGTTAATTTGTCGGGAGAAGTAGTCGGAATTATTGATCAGAGTATTTCTGATAATAGCAGTAAAAGGCTGGTAACCGGGTATGGAATTTCGGGCTTAAAATCAGAGATTGAATTGTTGTCTAACGGACAGGCGGTGCCGTATGTCGGTATTCGTGGACTGGATGTGACGGCAGAGATCGAAGCTCAGGGAATTCCAAATGGAGTATACGTCCAGACAGTAGAGCCGGATTCTCCGGCAATGGCAGCAGGAATCCAGAGCGGGGATATAATCACAGAGGCTGCAGGCAAGAAGATATCGTCGCTGGCGGTCTATCAGAGTGTGATGCGTGACCAGAAAAGCGGCAGCAAGATAAGACTCAAAGGACAGAGACAGGGATCCGGCGGTTATGTGGATATTTCATTTGACGTGACAGTCGGAAGCAAGGAGTAGGCTTGCCGGATGCTTCCGGGGAGATGTTTCGATCGTTGTAAAATATAGAATAATATTAATATAGAATATAGAAAGAGGAAATAAGATGAGATATATCAACACCCTTCACGAAGGAGAAACAATCAGAAATGTATATTTGTGCAAAGGAAAGCGTTCTGCGGAGACCAGAAACGGAAGACCATATGATAATCTGATCCTTCAGGATAAGACCGGGACACTTGACGGGAAAGTATGGGATCCGAATTCCGGCGGAATCGCAGATTATGATGAGATGGATTTTATTGAAGTATATGGTGAAATCATCAGCTATAATAACAATCTGCAGCTTAACATTAAGCAGATCCGTAAAGCACAGGAGGGTGAATATATCGCCGCCGATTATATGCCGACAACGGAGAAGAGTACAGATGGCATGTATGAGGAACTGCTTGGATATATTAAGAAAGTAGAGAACCAGTATCTGAGACAGGTGCTGGAGTATTATTTTGTAAAAGACGAGACATTTATCCGTAATTTCAAGGGACATTCCGCTGCGAAGACGGTTCATCATGGATTCGCCGGAGGACTTCTGGAACATACATTAAGTGTTGTGAAGTTCTGTGACTATATGGTGGGAGCATATCCGATCCTGAATAAGGACCTGCTTTTCACAGCAGCGATCTGCCACGATATCGGAAAGACGAAGGAATTATCTTCCTTCCCGGAAAATGATTACACAGATGAAGGACAGCTTCTGGGACATATTGTAATCGGTGTGGAGATGATCGGAGATGCAGTCCGCAATATCCCGGACTTCCCGGAGAAACTTGCGAATGAATTAAAACACTGTATCGTTGCACATCACGGAGAACTGGAATACGGTTCACCGAAGAAACCGGCACTTGCCGAGGCGATGGCACTGAATCTTGCAGACAATGCAGATGCCAAGATGCAGACACTGACAGAGTTATTCAAAGATAAAAAAGGAAATGACTGGCTGGGATATAACCGCCTGTTTGAATCAAATATCAGAAAGACAGTTATCTAATGATGCAGAAGAATGAAATAGTAAAGGTAAAAATAGAAGATATCGGAGTCGGAGGAGAAGGCATCGGCAAGGTGGATGGATACACGTTGTTTATCAAAGATGCCATCATCGGGGATGTTGTAGAGGCGAAAGTAATGAAAGCAAAGAAGAATTACGGCTATGCCCGCCTGATGAATGTCCTGACTCCATCAAAAGACCGTGTGGAAGAGCCGGTCTGTCCGATGGCAAGAAAATGCGGCGGCTGTCAGATCCAGGAGATGAAGTATCTGGCACAGCTTGCATTTAAAGAAGCAAAGGTACGCGGCAATCTGGAGCGGATCGGAGAAGTTCCGACAGAACTTCTGGATCAGATCATGCATCCGGCTGTCGGCATGGACGGAGAAGGAATGCAGCCGTTCCGCTACCGGAATAAGGCGCAGTTCCCGATCGGAACAGATAAAGACGGCAGAGTGATCGCCGGGTTCTATGCCGGAAGAACACACAGCATTATCGAGAATACAGACTGCGCGCTTGGTGTGGAAGTCAACGAAGAGATCCTGAACTGTATTCTGGACTTCATGGAAGAATTCAAAATTCCGGCATACGATGAAGTGAAGCATAAAGGGCTGGTACGCCATGTACTGCTCCGTTACGGATTCAAGACAGATGAAATCATGGTATGTCTGGTCATCAATGGAAAGACGATTCCGCACTGTCATGATCTGGTCGGACGGCTACGTCAGATTCCGGGTATGACAAGCATCACTCTCAGTACGAACACAGCGAAGACGAATGTGATCATGGGCGATACGATCCGCCTTCTGTGGGGACAGGAGTTCATCACAGACTATATCGGTGAGATCAAGTACCAGATATCTCCGCTGTCATTCTACCAGGTGAATCCGGTCCAGACAGAGAAATTATACGGACTGGCATTAGACTATGCAGGCCTGACCGGCAATGAGGCGGTGTGGGACCTGTACTGTGGAATCGGAACGATTTCCCTGTTCCTTGCAAAGAAAGCAAAGCAGGTATATGGCGTGGAGATCGTACCGCAGGCCATTGACGATGCGAAGAATAATGCAAAGATCAATAACATTACGAATGCGGAATTCTATGTAGGTAAGGCAGAAGAAGTCCTGCCGGAGTATTACAAAGAATATGAAAAGACACATAACGGAGAGACCGCACACGCAGATGTGATCGTGGTCGATCCGCCGAGAAAAGGCTGTGAGGAATCCCTGCTTCAGACGATCGTGGATATGCAGCCGGAGAAAGTTGTGTATGTAAGCTGCGACAGTGCGACACTTGCGCGGGATGTGAAGTTCTTAAGAGCGAATGGGTATGAGCTTAAGGATGTGACGCCTGTGGATCAGTTTCCGCATACGGTGCATGTGGAAGTCGTGTGTTGTTTACATCGGGTGAA
>UMGO01010467.1_pt1 | contig 12187 bp, 9 predicted proteins | sample 1965301 | NCBI WGS metagenome assembly UMGO01 (sample SAMEA4836074, study PRJEB28245) | human gut metagenome | biome: gut microbiome; material: fecal sample | place: Denmark | collected 2008 | reverse complement strand
TTAAAATGAACAACTTAAAATGTTTTTCAAACACGCTCTAGGTCATAACTGGAAAGATAATGGAGACGAAACTGCTACCTGTACTCGTAACGGATGTGGGAAAAAGCATACTCACGAATGGGATTCCGGAACAATAACTACAGAGCCAACATGTACAGCACCTGGAGAAAAAACATATCATTGTACCTATGAAGAAAATGGAATTTGTAAAGCTACAAAAACAGAAGCTGTAAAAAAACTTGGGCATAAGTATATTCTAACAAAAAGAGATGCACCAACTTGTGAAAGTGATGGCGTTCTTTACGGTAAATGTAGCCGCTGTTCAAAAACGATCACTAAGCAAGATGCCAAAAATCCAGCATTAGGACATGATTGGACAGACAATGGATGGAACCGCAACATGTGGCCGAGAAGGTTGTGGAAAGAATCATACTCATGATTTAGATTCAGGAACAACAACAGTAGCACCAACTTGTACAACAACGGGAGAAAAAAAATATTGTTGCGCTTATACAAACTGTCCTTATAAAAAAACAGAATCTTTAAAGGCAACCGGTCATAAAAACAAAGAAACTAGAAATTATAAAAAGCCAACTTGTAAATATGAAGGATATACTGGAGACACCTATTGTAAAGATTGCGGAACACTACTTTCATCTGGAAAGCCAACCAAGAAATTTGACCATGACTGGAATAGTGGTACTGTTACAAAAAAGGCAACCTGTAAGGAAGAAGGAAGCGTAACCTACACATGTGAAAACTGTGGTGAGACAGAAACAGTTAGCACTAAAAAAACAAAACACGATTACAGAGAAGAACAACACAAGAATGCAACCTGCACAGAAAATGGATATTCGATTTCTGTTTGTCAGGTCTGTAATGATAAGAAAAAAGAAGAAATTGTTGCAAAGGGTCATTCCAAAGGAATTAGAAATAAAGCAACTGCAACCTGCAAGGCGGAAGGATAGACTGGAGATACCTATTGCCGCACTTGTAAGACCCTTTTAGAAGAAGGAAAGATTCTTCCAAAGTTAGAACATCAGTGGAATGATGGTACCGTCACAAAAAGAGCTACTTATGAGACAGCAGGAGAACTTACATACCGCTGTAGGAAGTGTGCAGCGAAAAGGATAATTTCCATAGAAAAACTAGCTTATCCAAAGGTAGGTACATCATATACTATTTCTGGAAACGAGTATAAAATATCAAAGCCAGGAGCAGAGGTAATTCTTGTTAAAACAAGTAAAACTACCAAAAATGTAACCGTTCCAGCCCAAATTTATGTACAGGGAATAACCTACAAAGTAATTTCCATTGGAGCGAAGGCCTTTAACAATAATAAAAATCTTACAAAAGTAACGATAGGAACAAATATTATAAAAATCAATAGCAATGCATTCTTTAATTGTAAGAATCTAAAAACAGTTACTATAAAGTCGGTTCTTTTAACAACAAAAACAGCAAGTAAAAAAGCATTTAAAAATGCTCATAAAAAACTTGTTATTCAGGTTCCTAAGAAGGTTAAAAAAAATTATACAAAGATTTTTAAAGGGCTGAAAGTAAAATAGTAAGAAGATTACCAATGAAAAAAGGTCAGAAAATGCTAGCCTTTTTTCATTGAATTTAAGTCGAGCCTCCTAAATTATAAAGTTGAAAACCTAGAACGTAAATAGTAGATATATAAAGCGGTTACAGATACTCTTTTCTTTACAACTATTCGTTAAAGTTGGATTTCGCGAATAGTTAGAGAACTCTTCTGATTTGATTCAGCTATGGCAAAACTGACGCCCATATCTAATAGAAATATTTTTATTTTATTCAATACTTTTCCAATCTATTCTTGAAAATAAAAAAAGCATCCTATTCCTCTAAGGAATTTAAGAATGCTTTTTTATAGCTGCTTAGCCTGACAAATTATTACTTAATCTCAACAACTTCGTAATCTTTATCTTCAACTGTTTTCTTTAAGACATCATCTGCAATCTCTTTTTCTAAAGTAACTACAGCCGTTCCTTTCTCATGGCTTACTTCTGCTGAAGCTACCTCTGGAAGTGCTTCTAATGCTTTCTTTACCGCTGCTTCACAGTGTCCGCACATCATTCCTTTGATATTCATTGTCTTTGTCATTTCATTTACCTCTTTCTTTTCATTATTATTTATGTTAATTAAACTAACATCTATCGCTTTTTGCTTCTTTTTATCTTTTTTTGTACTTCGAATATTTAACAGGTTTAAACGTAATGCGTTTGTAACAACACAGAAACTGGATAAACTCATTGCTGCCGCTCCAAACATTGGATTTAATTTCCATCCTAATACTGGGATTAACAGACCAGCTGCCAGAGGAATTCCAATTGTGTTATAGAAAAATGCCCAGAATAAGTTTTCATGAATATTTCTTAATACACCCCGGCTTAAGCGGATTGCAGCTGGAACATCGGCAAGTTTACTCTTCATTAATACAATATCGGCCGCATCCATTGCAACATCGGTACCTGCTCCGATTGCAATACCTACATCGGCACGAGTTAATGCTGGCGCATCATTGATTCCGTCCCCAACCATAGCAACTTTTCCTTTTTCGCCTAATGCACGAATAACGCTTTCCTTTCCATCTGGAAGAACGCCTGCGATTACATTATCTACACCTGCCTGTTCTCCTATTGCTTTTGCGGTACGTTCATTATCTCCGGTGAGCATTACAACGTGGATTCCCATTGCTTTCAGTTCTTTAATTGCCTGTGGGCTATCTTCTTTAATTACGTCAGCTACGGCAATCATTCCGAGAAGACGATTCTCTTTTGCAAAGAAAAGAGGAGTTTTTCCAGCAGACGCTAATTGTTCTGCGCCATGTTTTATTTTTTCAGAGATAGATAAACTCTTTTCTATAAAAAGTAAGTTACCGCCTATAAGTGTTTTATTATTTAATGTTCCAGTAAGTCCATTACCAGGAACAGCCTGAAAATCTTCTACAACAGGAACGGTGAATTTTTTCTCATTGCCATATTCTACAATTGCCTTTGCTAACGGATGCTCACTCTTCTTTTCAAGAGCAAAAGCTGCTTCTAAAAGTTCTTTTTCACTGATGCCATCTGCCGGAAAAATATCCGTTACTTTCGGTTGACCAGTTGTAATCGTTCCGGTCTTATCTAAGGCAACAATATCGACTTTGCCTGCTTCTTCTAAAGATACCGCCGTCTTAAATAAAATACCATTCTTTGCACCAACGCCATTACCAACCATAATCGCTACTGGTGTCGCAAGACCTAACGCACAGGGACAACTGATCACAAGAACAGAAATACCTCTTGCAAGGGCAAATCCAACTGTCTGTCCGGCAAGAAGCCAGCCAATAATCGTGATAACCGCAATCGTAATAACTGCCGGTACAAAAATACCAGACACTTTATCAGCAATCTTGGCGATAGGCGCTTTTGTTGCTGCTGCATCACTTACCATCTTAATGATCTGGGAAAGGGTTGTATCCTCTCCTACTCTTGTAGCCTCACATTTTAAAAATCCGGATTGGTTAATTGTTGCTGCAGAAACATTGTCTCCTTCTGCCTTATCTACTGGAATACTCTCTCCAGTAAGAGCTGCCTCATCGATTGCACTGTTTCCTTCAAGAACAATACCATCTACCGGTATACTCTCGCCCGGTTTTACAAGAAAAATATCGCCCTTTTTCACTTGTTCTGCGGAAATGATCTGTTCCTGACCATTACGAACAACGGTAGCCATCTTCGGAGCAAGATTCATAAGACTTTTTAATGCATCTGTTGTCTTTCCTTTTGAATATGCCTCTAATGTTTTACCAAGAGTAATCAGTGTAAGAATCATGGCAGCAGATTCAAAATAGAATTCATGCATATAGCTCATAACAAGCTTATTATTACCTGCAGTCTGTGCTGCCGTCATTGCGAACAAGGCATACGTACTATAGCTAAATGCTGCCGTTGCCCCCATCGCAACCAGGGTATCCATATTTGGTGCCCTGTGAATAAGGCTTGTAAATCCACTGATAAAGAAACGCTGATTGATTACCATAATAATTACGGTAAATAAAAGCTGTGCAAGCCCCATGCCTACATGATTATTATTTAAAAATCCCGGCAATGGCCAGTTCCACATCATATGTCCCATGGAAAGGTACATAAGTGGCATTAAAAAGATAAGAGAAATAATTAATCTCTTTAATAGCTTTGGTGTTTCTGTATCTGCCAGAGCTTCCGCTCCCTGACTACTCTCTTTCTCGGCTCCTTTTACAGAAGCATGGTAACCGGCCTTTTCTACTGCAGCAACAATATCTGTTGAAAGAGCTGTTCCCTCTACTCCCATAGAATTCGTTAAAAGACTCACCGAAACACTTGTAACACCAGGAACTTTAGAGACCACTTTCTCTACACGCGCCTGACATGCGGCACAAGTCATTCCGGTTACGTTATACTGCTCCATCTGTTTTTATCCTCCTGTCAAATTTATTATTATGTTTTTAAAATGTATCTTTATATCATGAATTCAAGAATGCCCCGGTATTCTTGCTGCGAGATGCGCGTCATGCGAGGTGGGAATCATCTCACATCCGATATACCTAAAAAACGATACTTTCTTCTGAATGATTAAATTACTGAAAATTGTTACTTCATAAGCTTCTGCAATGTGGATACTAATTCTTCCACAACCTCATCATTTCCCGCCTGAATATTTTCTTTTACACAGGTACGGATATGATTTGCAATCAATACTTTATTAAAGCTATTCAATGCTGCATTAATTGCAGATACTTGTGTAAGAATATCAATACAGTACGCATCATTCTCCAACATCGACCGAACACCACGAACCTGTCCTTCGATACGGCTTAAACGATTGAGCAAGGCCTTAAATTCTTTTTCTGAACGAACTTTCTTCTTTACACTGCAATTTTGACACTTCGGTTGAAAAGAACTGTTTTTAAAACTATCATTCGCTCCACAATGACATGATAAAGAAATATCTTCTTTATTATTACAACACTCTCCCATAGCATTCTCCCTTCTGTAAATTTTATTCTCTATCAGATAAATGGGATTATATACCCTATGAGGGTATTTTGCAAGTATTATTTAAAAAAATTATTATTACAAGTTAGAATAAAAAAGGACCTATCCTTTGTAGTGATAAATCCTTTAAATTCAAAAATTTTCAATATTTTATTTCAAAATAATCCAGATACTGTTTATATCTATCCTGTGCTGTCAGGCAAGTATCTCTCAGATACCCCTTTTCATTATCCCATTCTTTTAAACCACGGTAATAATACATTTTTAAATTATCCTCAATAATGAAAGGAACAATGTTATATTTCAGACATTCTTTGAACATAATAATTCTTCCAACGCGACCGTTTCCATCTTGAAACGGATGTATTCTTTCGAACTTTACATGAAAATCTAAAATATCGTCAAATGATACCGTCTGTTTTTTATTGTATTCGTTAAGCAATTTTTCTATTGTACTTTTTACTTTTTCAGGTGGTGTGGTAATCAAATCTCCCACCATATTTTTCCTTGATTTATATTCGCCCACGTTAAACCATGAAATTCTACTATCAGATGTATTTGTCTTTAATATTTTATGAGTATTTTTAATAAAATCCTCGTCTAATATATCATTTGCAGAATCAATCATATAATCAAAACATTGAAAATGATTAATAGTTTCCATTATATCATCAATATTTGCTGGTTCTTGTTCAAAGCTGATTGTATTGGTTTCATATATTTATATTTATAAATACACGTAGTATTCTCTTGATAAAATGATTTAATAATTTCCATAATTAACCATACTATAATCCCATGTAATAGTATCTAATAAAAGGAATTCTTCTGTTCCTATTGGTTTGCCATCCCGATATGTGGAAAATACATCGCATGATATCACATTTTTCTTTTTTGTAATAGTTTCCATCGGAGTATGCCCGACTACCTGCAGGAATTGTTGTGATTTATACATCTTCACATCTGTATACTGTGGTCTGAGCCAGATTGGGGATCCATCATACCACATCTTCATTTCTCCAAGATGATTAACATAATCTAAAACATCATCTACATCATCATATTTTGATTTAGGAACATGCAGATTAACAAAGTCTTTCGACATCCCTGCATGAGAAAACAAAACATTATCAATTCGATGCACATACTTTATTAGATTACCCTCTGGCAATACTTCCTTTAAATCAATCAATTTCTTTTGTACAGTATAAGCGGCCATAGGGCTATATCCCGTTTCCAACTTATGCCAGACATAACTTAAATCATGATTTCCGTAGCACCAGGCGGTATCGGGATATTTTTTTGCAAAACTGATAGCTGCATCATAAGTTTCCTCATAAAGTGAGATGTCAAACTGCTTGTCCCAGTCATCAGGAATATCCATCAGACAAACAGCTCTTTTCGCAATTCCCCTCTCCATTAATTCTGCTGCCTGTTTAAACATAAATGGTTTCAAATGAACATCTGGTATTATAAGAACCTTCATACATGTTTTCCCCCTTTTTAGAGCGTGTTTGAAAAATCATTCCTTACGATAAATAAACACCTTCTTTAATATTTTCGACTATTTTTTTATTATACAAATAACAATCTCTTTTTACCTATAATGCCTGATATAAAATCCCATATAACTCCCTCATATAAAATGTTGGAAATAACCACCAGGCAGTATGTCCTGATACTGCTCCAACAGAAAAACCAAGTGATTTTGCTATCTGTGAAGCACGATACTGATGATATTCACTCGTTGCAATCGCTATATTGTTCCCCAATCCTTTTTCTTCCATTATCTTTTTAGAAAATCGCAGATTTTCCCTCGTAGAAGTTGATTTATCTTCTTTTATGATTCTTGAAGAATTAATTCCCTTCTTTGTTAGGTATCGGTACATACACTCCGCTTCACTGATTTTTTCTCCCTCGCCCATTCCACCAGATACAATACATTGTGAATTGGGATTTTCCTCTAAATAAATGAGGGCGGCATCTAACCTTTCACGCAAAGAGCGGCTGGCATGTTCGCCGTATACTTTACATCCAAGTACAATAAGTGTTGCATTCTCCTGCGGCTTTTTTGCTGATGCCTTTACGATAAGAACGGTTTCGATAACAGCAGTTATAACTACAATGCCAATAGCAATTGCCATAATACCAATCACACATTTTCCCAAAAAGTATTTTTGCAAATAAAATATTCCTTGCTGAAAATTCTTATAAAAAATGCCTCCAATCAGTAAAATACCACTGACCACTAACCCTGTAAGATTCCCAATATTTAAAATTCGGTGAGTGAATAATGGAATGCTGAACCATATGAAAAAAACTGTACCTGCTAGAATTATTAAACTATGTATCATTTTCAATTTCTAAGACCTGCCTTTCTTATCTTGTAAATTTTCAATTGCGTATTCGTAATTGAATTTATTCTAATACTTTAAAAGTATATCATATCAAGCTTTTCCTAGCCATATTTTACGATTCTCTTCTTTTTCCCCCTTTTTATTTTACACAATAAAAGAACTATACTTTCGTTCCCCTTTAATTATTAAATGAATAATTTCAGGCTGCCTACAAACAGGTCTCATCATATCAAAATATTTATGTGTAGTTGTATAAAAGTTCAATACAAAAAAGTTCAAGAATATTTATTTTGTATTGAACTTTATTTTTCTTTATGCTATACTCTACCTAACTTTTACGAAAAGAATAAAGTAAATTGAACTTGTGATTCAATTACAAAAAATAGAAAGGAGCAGCTACATGATTCAAAAAGAAGTCTTCTCAGAACGATTAAAAGCTGCCATGAAGAAGCAGAACCTAAAGCAGATTGACCTTGTACGAGCGGCACAGGTACAGGGAATTAAACTTGGAAAAAGTCATGTAAGCCAGTATGTAAGCGGTAAAACAGTTCCACGAACGGATATTTTACTGTTTCTGGCGAAAACATTACAGGTAGAGGAAGAATGGTTAATTGGAGTATCTAATGTGGAATCTGATACAGAAATCTCTGCCACTAATAGAAATATATTAGATACAAACAAAACCATATTAGGAAATAGTAACAAAGAAAATTCAGAAGCACTTACAATGTCTGCTAAAAGACAGAAAAGTTCAATTTTCGAAGCAGAAATTATAAGTGATATCAATAAGAATATACAAACAACTTCTGCAGCAACTATTAGCAGGAATATTAGCAATAAAGAGGGGAAAAAAATGCGTGAATTTAAGAAATCATCCAAATTAGACAATGTTTTATATGATGTGAGAGGACCGGTTGTTGATGAAGCCACCCGTATGGAAGAAGCCGGAACTCATGTTTTAAAATTAAATATTGGTAATCCTGCTCCATTTGGTTTCCGTACACCGGATGAAGTCATCTATGATATGCGTCAACAGTTAACAGATTGTGAAGGATATTCCAATGCAATGGGACTCTTTTCAGCCAGAAAAGCAATCATGCAGTACGCACAGCTAAAACATATCCCAAATGTAAATATTAATGATATCTACACTGGAAATGGAGTTAGTGAACTGATTAATCTTTGTATGTCCGCACTTCTTGATAATGGAGACGAAATCTTGATTCCTTCTCCAGATTACCCATTATGGACTGCTTGTGCTACATTAGCTGGCGGAAAACCTGTTCACTATATTTGTGATGAAGAATCCGAATGGTATCCAGACATTGATGATATCCGCAAAAAAATCAATGACCGCACAAAGGCCATTGTTATCATCAATCCAAACAATCCAACAGGTGCGCTATACCCAAAGGAGGTATTAGAGCAGATTGTACAGGTAGCAAGAGAACATCAGTTAATCATTTTTTCTGATGAAATCTATGACCGTCTTGTTATGGATGGTGAAAAACATATTTCCATCGCTTCTCTCGCACCGGATTTATTCTGTGTAACATTCAGCGGATTATCCAAATCACATATGATTGCCGGTTTCCGTGTCGGCTGGATGATTTTAAGTGGAAATAAGGCTATGGCAAAAGACTATATTGAGGGATTAAACATGCTCTCTAACATGCGTCTCTGCTCCAATGTTCCAGGCCAGTCCATCGTACAGACGGCACTTGGCGGTCACCAGAGCGTAGAAGATTATATTATGCCAGGTGGAAGAATTTATGAACAACGTGAATTTATTTACAAAGCGCTGACAGACATCCCAGGAATCAGTGCCGTAAAACCAAAGGCAGCCTTTTACATTTTCCCAAAAATTGATACGAAAAAGTTCAACATCGTGAACGATGAACAATTCGTATTAGATCTGCTTCGTGAAAAGAAAGTCCTTCTCATTCACGGTGGCGGATTTAACTGGCAGCAGCCCGACCACTTCCGTGTGGTATATTTACCGCGAATTGAGGTATTAAAAAAGGCAACAGATAGTATGGCAGACTTCTTAAATCACTATCATCAGTAATTTACTATTTAATTCATTAAGAGACAGACGCCTGGGAAGAGAACCGATACCCTATATTTGTGACTTTAGTCGCAGCGGTTTAAATGCTCGCTTTATGCGCTCGCATCTAAACCTTGCTCCGAGACCACAAATATGCCTTATTGGGAGCAGTGGCTTCGTCTGTAGTGTATCTAATGAATTAAATAGCAATTAACTCTTTTCCTAATTCTTCATCGGCATAGAGTATATTTATGTATTCGCCCAGTAATGCAGCATGAAGTGCTTCTTTTTTCTCAAGTCCAGAAGCAACTCCAATTTTACATGGAATTTTTTTCAGTTCTTCTAATGTAATGCTAATACGTCTTTTTGCAAAAGAACTGCTTACCGCTTCTCCCCGTGCATCAAAGAAGCAGGTGCAGACATCTCCTACCGCTCCTTTTTCTTCTAGTTCAATAAAGTCTTCTTCTTTTAAAGAACCGGAACGATATAGAATGGTATTCCGACTCAGATTACCTACTCCAAAGAGAGCAATCTGGCATTCTCGTGCTAATGTGAGTGCGGCAGAGATATTTCTTTCTTTTTTTAGCATCTCTGCAATCTCGGCAGAATCTACTGCGACTGGTGCTGGAATGACATAAGCTTCCCCGTGTCCTGCTCTGGCAATTGCCTGTGACAAATCATCTGCACCGACAGGAACAGATGTCTCATTCGTTTTTCCATTAATCTGCACCACTTTCACGTTATGCACGCCCAAATCAGAAACATAATTTGCAAAGCTTTTCATGGTACGCCCCCAGGCAGTTCCGATAATACTTCCGTCATTTAAATAGGAAGATAAATCTTTTGCTGCTGCTCTACAGACATCTTCCTGTACTGCAACAGGCGCATCTGAAAGCTTTGGAACGAGAAATACTTTCTCTAAATTATACTTTTTCTTTAAAGAAGCAGATAGTTCCTCGTTAGATAACACAGGATATTCCACAGTAATTTTGATATATCCCATCTCTTCTGCTTTCTTTAACATTCTACTGACAGTTGATACAGACATTCCCTCTTCCTGTGCGATAACCTTCTGATCCATATGCGATTCATAATACTTTTTAGCTACTCGAATTATTTTAATTATTTTATCATTTTTCATACTTTTCCCCCACAGCCATGCCGTATTTATCAATTTATTATAAAGTATCAACGACACTGTGTCAATCTGTACAGAATAAAAAGTGAAAATATTTGCAAAAAAATATATGTGAAAATATAAACATAAAAATATTTGCATTTTTTATTGACTTAATATTAAAATCCTGTTATACTGCAACAAGTGGGTATTTAAAGATGTTAATACTCCGGCATATGTTATGTGATTCCTATGTTTTCACATAAGAATATGTATTTATAATTGTATGTTCCTAATCAGATTTTTGCATGGCATCTCCTGTGCAGATTTGATTATTCAACATTTTCAGGAAGAGTTATCCTGAATTTCTTTTCTCCCGAAGGTTCTTTCACTTCTGTTTCTATTTCTATTTCCCTACTCTACTACAGTTCCAAAAAGAAACTTCGGGCGAAGGTATTTTATTGTAAGTTGCGAAAGGTGGAAATCAACATTTGTTAATTTCCACCTTTATTTTTTTAATAGATAATTTATCAGAAAAAATATAAAAAATTTGTCTCTCTACAAAAATAGAGCGTATTTAAAACCCCAACACCAAGGATGATGCCATGTATAGCTGCCAGATTAAGCATAAAATAATAAGCAAAAATGTATATTTCATTCATTTTTCTTTTTTACTAAATGACAGATTGTTGTCATCATTTTTTCTATATTTAAAGGTTTTGCCAGATGAGCATTCATCCCTACGGCAATGCACTTTTCAGCATCTTCCTGAAATGCATTCGCTGTCATAGCTATAATTGGTATTGTTTTTGCATCTGAATGTTCTAATGACCTGATCTTCTTCGTAGCTGTATATCCATCCATAACAGGCATCATCAGATCCATCAGAATTGCATCAAATGTTCCTGCCGGTTTCTCTTTAAATAATTTCACTGCCTGCTGTCCATCTTCCACTCGGGTAATCAACGCTCCGACATCTTCGAGAACTGTCTTCGCTATTTCCGCATTCAGATCATTATCCTCTACAAGGAGAATTCTTGTTCCTTTTATCGTGTGAATTGCGGGTGGCTTCATGGCATTCTGATTTCCATATACCTCTTCTTTCGATGCTATGTCAAAAGAAAGATCTACCGTAAATTTTGTTCCAATGCCCTGTCTGCTTTCTACCTGAATACTTCCATCCATCAGTTCTATCATGGATTTGATAATAGAAAGTCCCAGCCCTGTTCCCTGCACCTTATTTTCAGTAGTGGTATGTTCTCTGGAAAATTCTTCATAGACATGCGGAAGATATTCTTCACTCATACCAATGCCCGTATCTTCACATGAAAAAATATAATGTATTTTTGAAGGATTCTCTGATGCGGCCTCATGTATTTCTACATAGATTGAATGTCCCTCCGGGGTATACTTTATAGCATTGCTGATAATATTCAGCATAATCTCCTGTAACTTTGTCTGATCACAGACAACATAATGATGTCTTACATCTAAAACAGCATGATACTGCAGGTTCTTCTTTCTGACATCCTCTTCAAACACTATATTTACTCTGTGAAATAATGCATCCATATCTTCAGCTTTTAACTGCAATACCGCAGTACCACTTTCGATCCGGGCCATC
>UMGO01060630.1_pt1 | contig 12440 bp, 9 predicted proteins | sample 1965301 | NCBI WGS metagenome assembly UMGO01 (sample SAMEA4836074, study PRJEB28245) | human gut metagenome | biome: gut microbiome; material: fecal sample | place: Denmark | collected 2008 | reverse complement strand
CGCGAGCAGGCCGGAACGGTACAGGTTTGCGCCGGTACGCTGCGCGGCCATCCACGTGCGTTTCTCCACGGCGCGGTCCACCATGTTGCGGTGCTCGCGGTCCCTGATCGCCAGCACGAGGATGACGCCCATGCCGACCACGAGGATCGCGATGGCCGCGACCACGCTCGCCATGCTGACCAGCAGCGTGCAGGTCAGCACACCCATGCCCGCTATCGTCAACGGTATGCCGATATTGCGGATGCCTCCCGGCATCGGCCGCATCCAATCCCCGTATGTCGTGTTCGACGCCATGATTATCCGAATCTCCTTAATGCGTCAGAATGTCTTGCCCTTGCGCGTGGAGGAACGGTCCGCGCCGTCCGGTGCGCCCTCGCGGGCGAACCCGCCGGCATCGCCGTTCGCCCCCTGCGGCCTGTTGCCGCCTGACGGGTCAGGGGATGCGCCATCGGGTGCCGGTGGAACCGGGCTTCCCGTGCCATTGCCGTTCGTTCCCTGCGGTTTGCCGCCGTTGCCCTTGCGGTTCGCTCCCTGCGGCTGGTCGCCGGTGTTCTGTGGTTCGCCGCCCGTGGGATTGCCTTCCAGCGGCTTGGCGTGCCTGCCGCCGCCGTTCGCTCCCTGCGGCTTTCCGCCGTTTCGGCCGAGCCCGGAAAGCAGTCCGGCCAAACCTCGGCCGGCACCGGGTTTGGCACCGTCCGGTGACGCTTCGCCGCCACCGCTGTCGCCGCCTTTCCTGCCGCCCTTGCCGCCCATGGCCTTGCGCAGGCCGCCGCCGGCCACGGCGACTCCCATGCCGAGTATGGAGGGCAGGATTCCGCCGCCGCCACCGCCGACCGAGGATTGCACGGCGGGCACGATCACGCGGATCATGGCGGGAAGGAGGATGATGACGCTCAGGGTGAGCATCAGCGTGATGGCCTGGCTGTCGTCGCCGGGCCCGGCCGTGGCCATGATCGCCGAGCCGGTCGCCATGACCAGTGCGGCGACGGGCTTGTAGGCCAGGAACGCGGCCAGCCAGCCGATGGTCTTGGCGAAAGCCTGCTTGCCGGTCTCCATCCAGCTCATGGCGGCCCACATGGGTGCCACGCCCACCAGGATCGGCAGCATCCCGGCGCGGAAGTAGGCGAATATCTTGCTGATCAGCCCGCAGATCCACATCACGATGGTGAGCACGATGGCGACGGGCGCGCCGAGATTGAAGAACGAGCTCGCGGCCAGGCTTTTCGATTCCCAGGCGTCGTTCATCATGCCGCTTGCGGACCTGAGCACGTCGGCGGTCCACGTGTCGAATGTGGCCTGGAACGTGTTGACCAGTCCGGCAAGGCACACGGCGCTCAGGATCGCCCACATGAACGCCTTGCCCAACGGGATCAGGTCACGTCCCTCCTGTTGGGTGACGAGCTTCCAGCCGGCCGCGATCACGCCGCACACGGCCGCGATGATAAGGAACGGGTCAACCTGCATACGGATGTAGTCCGACAGGAAGAACGTGGTGCCGCCGCCCGGCGTCCATGACGGCAGGCCCGGATTGCCGCCGGACGAGCGGGAGAAGAACGTGAGCGCGATGCTCGCGCACGAGGAGCCGAGCAGCACGCCGAGCAGTATCCAGCCGATGCGGTCGAGCAGACGGCCCTCGCCGCCCTGGCCGATGTTCCACACGATGCGCGCGCTCAGCACGATCAGGCTGATCGCGGCGGCAGCAATGAGCACGCCCTGCGCGATGCGCAGGTACCGGTTCACCGGTGCGAACCATGAATCGTAGTCCGGCGTGGCGTTCGCCTGCAACGTTGATACCGTGTCGTTCGCGGCGACCAGCGTGTTGCGGCTGGTGGACAGCCATTCGATCGTGGAATCCGATTGGACCTGGTACATGTTCCACAGGGTCTTCTCCAGCCAGGAGAGCTTGCGCTGCTTCCGGCACGAGGAGTCCTTGTACTCCCATTTGCCCTCGTCGGACGACTCCTCCTGATACGTGTTCTCCAATGCCCTGCATTGCAGTTCCGGAGACTTCCTCAGCAGATCCTTCGCCGCCTTCTTGGTGCCGACCGCGACCACGCCGGTATGGGCGGGCGGGTCGCCGTACTGGTCGATGACCCATTGGATCTGGCTGGGGCCGATCAGGTCGCCGAGCCTGCCTTCGGGTATCTTCATCACGTAGGTGGTCTGGGTGTCGCTGATCTGCTTGTCGCCGAACGTGAGCTCCTTGCTGAACGATCCGAAGTCGGGTCCGCCGCAGGCGGCGAGGCCCATGAGGCAGGCGAGGGCGAGCGGCAGCGCGCACAGGCGCTGCCGTATGCGTCGAATCCCTTTCATGGCTTTTTCTCAGCAGCTTGCGGTGACGGACAGGCCGAGTGCGGCGAGAATGGCGACAGCGCCCGCACCGAGGAAGATGCCGATCACCCAGTTGACGAGCTTGTCGAAGGTGTCGTCGCGGTCGGGCACGCCGTCGCCCTGCTGGCGCAGGATGTGCACGCCGATGCGCACCAGCGCGACCACGCCGATCACCAGGCTCAGCGCCTTCACCCAGCCCAGGGCGGTGGATACCGGTCCCGAGAATCCCGGAGGCAGGCACGGGGTCGGGTCGGAAAGGGTCTCGGCGAGGATCACGTATGTTTCATGCAGCATTGGGTTGTTCCTTTCGTGTTAGGTTCATGCACCATCGTCAGCCGACATGGGCCGTGGCGCGGGGCATGGCGTCTACGTCCTTCACGAGCCGTGAGTACGCGGCCGGATAACGCCGGGGAAACCCGTCGAGTTCAAGCCCTTTGATATGGGGCAGCCGCCACACGCGGACGGCGGATGACAGTTGGATGCGCGCCGCCACCAAAGGCCGGGGCATACGGGGCACGGGGTCGGTGATGGCCGCGCCCAACAGGATCGATGCGCCGAACAGTCCGGCCGACTGGTCGGCGAGCAGCGCGCGCAACGATTCGAGGCCGCGCCCCGTGCCCATGGCGCACAGGATGATGCGCGAGGGCATGGAGGGATCCTGGCTCACCGGCAGCGCGCGGCCGGCGTCGGCGAAACGTTCCGGATCCGAATGGCGGATCGTGGTGCATCCGGCACCGCCGTGCGCGCCCACCAGCCACACGCGGTCGGTGACGGGTGCCGCGAACGACGGGATCAACGTGGTCAGTTGTGGCATGGTGCTGGTCCTTTCATAGGCTCGGGTCGGTGCCGGGCAGTTGCGAGGGGTCCGGGTTCGCGGGCACCGACCAGCCCGGAGACGCGGAACCACCGGTCGAGCCGGCGGAACCGCCGGAGGAATGGTATCCGCCGCCGGACGGGCCGGAACCCGGGCCCGAAGCGGAGCCGGAGGGCGTGTACGAGTACTGTTGCGGTGCCGGCGTGCTCTGCGCCTGCGCCGCCGCAGCCGCTGCGGCATCCTCCTGCGCTTTCCTTTCCTCGTCGGCCTTGGTCTTCGCGTCGATGGAGGCGTTCACCTTGTCCATGGCGTCGGCGATGGCCTTCTCGTCGCGCTTGTCGATGGAGGCGCGCAGCAGGGCGCGAGAATATTCGTCCTGCACCTTGCCTTCGGAGGAGGAATACAATCGTTCGCCCTGTTCGACGGTATGGGCCAGCCGTGAGGAGAACACCGCGCCCGCCGCCTTCTTCAGCCGCGAGAGATTTCCCGTGTGCTTCTTTTCGATGGCTTGCAGCTTGGATGTGGTGGCGTTGGCCGTTTCCGTGTCCGTGGCGGCACATGCGGGGATTCGCTCGCCCTCGGAATATTGTTCGGCCAGCTTGTCGAGGGTTTCCAGGGTTTCCGGGTCGGCGAGCTTGTCGGCCGTGACCGCTTTCGCCTGTGCGAGCCGGTCGCCGTCGAGATATTCGACCAGCTTCTGTTCGGCTTTCTTCGCCGCAGCGTGGGCGGTGGCGCAGTCCGCCGTCGCCTGTTCCAGCTCGCGTGCGGCCGTGGCGGATTCATGCGATCTCCACGCGGACATGCCGGCGACCGTGACGCAGGCCGCGAGCAGGATGCCGCCCGCGGTCGTGGCTATGCGCCTCCATTCGCGCACGGGCATGGCGGCATCCCGGTCGCCGACCGGCGTGAGGTCGATCGTGTCGGCGAGATCGGCCGGCTCCACGGCACCGACAACGTGCTGCGGTTCCGATGCCGGGGCATCGGCCGGGATATCATTCCCCACCGGATTCGAGGCCGATGGCAGCGGGCCGATCTCCCACGGATCGACGGCCGTGTTCGCCCGGTCTTCGCTTCCGGCGTCGTCCACGCATCGCGCATCCGGCTCCAGCCCGGGCCCGGGCTCGGGTTCGGGTTCGGCCGGTGGCCGGCGTTCCGGTTCCGGTTCTCGTGCCGTGTCGATGGCGACGGCGGTGCCGGCGGCGATTATGGGGCCCATCTCCCATGGGTCCGTGCTGGAGGTGTTCATCGGTTCGGGAAGAGGCGCTGGCGAAGGCTCGGGCGGTCCGGTGCGGTGGCGGTCATGCCGTCGGCGGCGTCGGCCTGCCGTTCGCGCAGCTGCCGCTGTTCCATGACCCATGCGGGATGCTGGCCGTGTTCGTGCGCGTCCATGAGGCAGCGCGTGACCTCGCCTTCGGGCGAGACCGCCGCGAGCCGGCCCAGATGGCCGGTGAACGCGGCCTCGGGATCGCCCTGCATGAAGCTCATGTACGCGGCGGCCTCAAGCGCGCCCTCCCTTCGCGCGGAATCCGGGATGGTGTTGGACAGCCGCCACAGCAGTGCGGGTATGTCCTGGTGGAACTCGCTGTTGGCGATCTCGCGCACGTTGTAGTCGGCCTGGTACCACGGTTTGACCTGGCCCGAGGCGAACAGGGGCAAGGCGCGCGGATCATGCTCGGCGACCATGAGGAAACGGGCGCGTTCCATGCCCGGCGATATCAGCTTGGCGCACACGGCGTCGCGCAGCCCCGTGTCGCCGGACAGCGATGCCAGCAGTCCCGCCGTGGCATGGTCTTTTTCCGCGTCCGCGCCGATGCGGTATTGTCCGGCGCGCAGCGAGTCGAGAAAATCGAATACGGCCAATGCGGTTTGCCTGTCAGCCATGTGCAACCTCCAGAGGAATGATGATGGTGCGAACAATGTCAGAGTCGATGATGCGCCGGGTCGCGGGCCGCTGCGGGGCGCACCGTCTACAGGCCCCATCGGGAGCACGGTTCCACGGGTCTGCGGCTCCACGGTTCCACGGGTTCACGGGTTCCGGGCATGGAAAAGGCCCTTCGCCGGGGGAGAGGCTGGCGAAGGGCCTGGGGGTTCACACGCCGTCCGGGGCACGGGATTCGGAAAGCTTTATGCCCCTTTCCGGCATGTGAAGTCAATGGAGGGCGTCCCGGCCGTCATCGGACGACGAGGCCGGAACGCCACGGGGTCACTTGCCCGCGTTCACGGCCGTGTGGCGGCCGGAACCCTGTGCGTAGTGGCGCTTGCGGAACACGAGCAGGGAGCCGCCCGCGAGCAGCACCGCCAGAGCGCCGCCGGCAAGGCCGAGCACGGCCGTGCCGGTGGAGGCCAACGGCTTGGCACGGTAGCCGTTCCAGTCGTCGGTGTTGCTGGCGGTCTGGGTGTCGGCGCACAGCTGCTTGCCGTCGATCTCGGTCACGTCGCCGGTGGAGTATTCCGGATCGGTGTCTTCGCCGCCGTCGGTCTTGTCGTTGAACGGGTCGCCGTTGGACGGCGCGCATTCCACGAGCGGGGTTCCGGTGACGATGGCGCGGTCCGTGTGGGTGTCGCCTTCCTTGACGCCCTTGAGCGTGCCGGTCACGCTGACCGATTCGCCCGGCTTGAGCACCAGGGTGTCCCAGTTGTCGGGGTAGGTGAGCGAATCCATGTCCACGTGCGCGTCGCCGACGATGGTGGAGTCGTCGAGGTTCAGGTCGCTTGCCTTGTACCATGCGCCGTCACCGGTGGCCGGGTCGGTCTTGGAGGTGTTCGTGATGATGAACGTGATGCCGATGCTGTCGGCGTCCATCTTCAGCGCCTGCTTCGGGTCGTCGCGGTCCGCCTGCTCCTGGCCTTCCTGCTTGAGGGTCGGGGTATCGACCTTTTCGAGGTGGATGCTCGGGGTCATGTCCGGGGTCTTGGTGACGACCTTGTTGGATTCGCGCGGTTGGCCGTTGATGGTCTCGGTCCACGTGTTGGGCACCTCGTCGGCCACGGCGATGCGCTTGCACTGGAGGTAGAGCACCCAGCCGGCCTCGTGCTCGTTGTCGGCGCTCACCAGGTCGAGGTAGGCCTGGGTCGCGTCGGCCGTGACCTTGCCGTTGTCGTCGGCGTCCACGGTGAACAGGTTGCCGCCGAACTTCGAGGAGTCGAAGCCGCTGCCCGCGATCTTCTCGCCCTTGGCCGCGAGCATCTGGCCGTCCCTGTACAGGTCGCGGCTGGCGTAGACGGCCCAGTTGCCCAGGTACTGGTCGTACTCGGTGTTCAGCTGGTCCGTGCCGCCCCAGTCCGTGACGGTCTGGTAGGCGCGGTCCGGGGGCAGGATGCTGGAATCCAGGCGGTAGAGGAACGTGTGGTTCAGATACACGCTCTTGCCGTCGATGCTGTCGCCGCCGACCTTCACGGTCACGTTCTTGGTCGGGTTGATCTCCTTCAGCGGGTTGGTGACGGTGTTGGTCTTGTCGCGCTTGTCGTTCGTGACCTGCGTGGCGGTGTTCTCCACCGTGTGGCCGTCCTTGACCTTGGTGACGGTCATCGGCATGACCACCTGGTAGGTGTGGCCCAGCAGCGACTGGTCGATGCTCGGGTCCTTCAGCGGGTCGTAATCCTTGTCGGTTTTCTCGCTGTAGGCCTTCAGGTCGTCGGGTTGCGGGTCGCCGGGCACGGTCTCGCCGGTCGCGGGGATCTGGGTGTCCACGGTTTTGGCGAAGGCGTAGAGCACGCCGTCCTTGTCCTGGATGTTGAACTCGCCGGTGCGGTCCCTGCCGGTCTCGTCAAGGATCTCCACGTGCTTCGCGTCGAGGGTCAGGTACTCCTGGTCGTAGTCGTCCGTCATGCCCAAGCGCCATACCTTGTAGGCGGTGTCGGTGAGCCTGGAGGCGTCGATGTTGACGCGGTAGTACACCTTGTCGCCCAGCAGCGCGGTCTTGCCGTCGATGTTGATGGTCGGGTCCTTCTGCGTGTCCTGCTTGGAGGGCTTGATGACCGGCGGCTCGTTCTCGACCTTGTTGGACGGGGTGACGCCGTTGTTGACGGTCAGCGCGGCCTTGTTGCCGACGGTCTTGTCGGTGGGCGCGTCCTCGTTCACCTTGGCCTCGAAGCGCAGCAGCACGCGCGGGTTGGAGCCGGCCTTCCAGTTGGCGGCAACCCAGTCCTTGGCGAACGTGGCCTCGAACGAGTGGTTGGCTTCGTCCCACTGCACCTTGTAGGCGCTCTTCGGGATGATGCCGCCGGTTCCCAGGTCGGTGATCTCCAGGGTTTGCTTGTTCGCGGTGGTGTACTCGGAATAGGTGTCGCTCAGCTTGATGGCGGTCACCGAATATGCCTGGTCCGCGGGGATCTGCGGGTCCACGCGCACGGTGTATTCCACGGTCTGGCCGGGGAACACGGTCTTGGTGTCGATGCTGGACTGGTCGCCGCCCTGGGAGGATTCGGCGATGACCTGCTTGTGGATCGGGGGAACGGTCACGCAGATCTTCGGCGTGTTGGTGTCCACCGTGCTGCCGCCGACCGTCTGGCCGCCCTTGTTGTCGAGGTCGTCGCCCTTCGGGTCCGCGCACGTGTTGAGCTCGTCGCCCTCCGCCTTGCCGTAGGATTCGAGCAGCTTCACGGTGTCGAAGTTCACGTCGAACGGGATCACGACGCTGATCTGCTTCGCGGTCTTCAGGTCCTTCTGCGCGGCCTCGTAGGAGTCCTTCGCGCTGACCGTGACCTTGGTGCCCTCGGCGGTGATGTCGAACTGGTCGGTCACGTCCTTGCCGGTCTTGTTCAGGTCGTTGACGCTGGCGTTGGCCTCGTCGGTGGTGTCCTGCTCGTAGACCTTGATGTTGGAGGTGTCCTTCAGGTCGAGGATGCTATCGACGTTGGCGAAGTCGTCGGTCCACGCGATCTCGGGCACGCGGCCCAATCCGGTGGGCAGGGTGCCGGAGATGACCGCCGCCACCTCGTCGCCGAGACGGTAGTACTTGTCGTCGCCGCCCACCTTGTCGCTTTTGGCCGGATCGACGGTCAGCTGCCACTTGCCGCCGACCTTCATGGCCCACGCCTTGTTGGGGTTGGGTGTCCACACGAACACCGGCGGCTCGTTGGTCGGTCGGGTCTCGTTGTTCCACTTCTCGTACGCCTTGTTGGTCAGCTGGATCTTCTTGCCCTCGGTGGCACCCTTTTTGATGGTGCCCGTCAGGTAGAACCTGACCTTGCTCGCGCTGTTCCTGAACATCGTCTTCGCGATGTACGAGGACTTCGCGGTGGCGGTCGCGGTCCCGGCCTTCCGGTCGATCGCGATGGTGAAGTTCGCGGTCTCGTCCTTGCCGTCGACGAACACCTTGCCGGACTTCCAGTCGATCCACTGGATCGAACCGGTCAGATCATCGGTGATGGAATAGGATGCCAGCGGGTTGAGCAGGTGCGCGGGGATGCTGCCGTTGACGACCACGCCCACCTGGTCGCCCACGAGGAACGTCTTCTGATCGACGCCCTGCTGGTTGGTCCAACCCTTGTCCTCGGCCACGAGAGCGCCGGACTCGTCCAGCACCCACACCTTGTCCGGGGTCGGCGTGACCTTGCCCACGCTGTCGTTGTTGCCGGTCTGGCAGTCGGCCAGGCTGCCGGTGCCGTTGTCGCCGTTCCAGCACGCCACGGAACCGTCGTTGATCTCGTAGTCGCCGCCGGTGGGTTTGGCCGACTGTGGCACGTTCAGCGTGTAGAGGCCGGAATGCGGGGCGGTGGCGTGCGCCTTGACCACGCGCTTGCCATCGATGGAATCGTCGATGGAAATGTCCGCCGGCACGATGTTGCCGTTCGCGTCGGTCACGGTCACCTTGCTCACGTCGTCCTGCTCGGTGCCGCCGATCACCACGTCCCTGGTGTCGATCGTGTCGTAGATCCAGAACTTGCCGGAGGCGTTGGAATGCGCCTTGATGTGCGCCGTGTACAGCGAGCCGGACGCGATGGAGTCGTTGCCGTCCCGCACCGTGTCGCCGGCCTCGTTGGTCAGCCATTTCTCGGGCGGGGTGGTGGTCTTCTCGCCGGACTCCTTGCCGTCGTTCTCTCCCTTGTGGGAGACCGCCTCGGCCATGTTGCCCTGCTTCGCCACGTCAACGTCCCACCAGCGCTTGCCCGCAGGCCACGACTCCCACGAGGCGTCCATGTCCTTGAAGGACGCGCTCACTGTGGCGCTGCCCTTGTTGGATGCGGTGAACCGCTTCGCCACCGTCTTCTCGGTGCCGTCGATGCCACGCCAGTGCAGGGTCGCGGTGCCGTTCACGTTCTCGGTCTTCGACCCGTCGCTGGACAGGGTGATCGTGTCCGAAGCGTCCTTGGTGTCGCCCGACTGGCCCGACATCTCCGCAGCCTGCGTGCTCACGCTCAAGTGATAGTTCGGCTGCACCGGCTCGTATTGGTTCAACATGATGACGATCGCAACCGGGCTGTTATTCCACTGGGAGGCCGCGATCGAGTCCACCGAACGCTCAGGAGCATCAGAGAAACCGTCGTCAGTGTCATAAGACGCACCATTATTGCGGTATACACCCGGTGCGATGTTTTTGTTCCATGCGTCGCTCCAATAGGAGGCGGTGGCGAAGCCTTCGCCGGAATAGGAGTGCGTGGTGGGCGTGGCGACCACGCCGACGGCGACCATGCGGCAGTTCGCGGTCTCGCCCGGATGCTTGTCGTTGAAACGGGCCACGCATTCATTGTTGGCCATCGTGATCGCGGTGTTCGCCTTCTCATCGGCCCCGCCGTTGTAGTTGTTATAGGTCGCGCCCATCTTCGCCACGGCCTTCTTGAACGCGTCAAGGGTAGCGCCGCCGAAACCGCCGTTGTTGTTGTCCTCATAGGCCCAGCCGATCACCGCGCCGCCGACACTGCCAGCCGAGCCGGGAGCCCAGCCGCCGCCGCCGTCGGCCATCGCGGTGGCCGCGACCATGCCGCCGCCTGCCAGCGTCGCCACCGCAGTCAAAGCGGCCACTGCCACGCGCAGCCCCTTCCCGTTGCGGGCATCAGCCCGTTTCCTCTCGTTGAAAACCATAGGGTTTCCTCCTGTTAGATTCTTGTTTCCGACCGGCCTAAAAGCCGGTAGCCGGAGTCCGGAAAACTTCGGCCACAAACCATTAGAACCCCATTTCGGCCGGTCCAGTTTGGACATTTTTTCCGATCAGTTACGCGAGATATTGACCACGAGGAGGGGAAACGCCTAAAACGCATGATTCGGGGTATCTACCGAAATACCGAAACCGGTAAACCGGTGCATACCGAAGCGAATGATAAAAAAACTCGCCCGAACGAATCGGACGAGTTTCATGCCTGCATGTCAGCAAGTCAGACGCCGCACACGCTCTCCGGGCAAGTTCCGCCCGGCCTAGCACCTCCAAAGTTATCGCTGCTGCTGTAGCCGAAGCTCCCGCCGTAGGAGGAACCGGCGGAGCCGCCTGTGGAACCTCCCGTGGTGCCGCTTCCGCCACCAGTGGAGCCTCCGCCGTAGGGGTATGAGGGTGTCCAGGATTGCTGGGGCTGAGACTGCTGATAGTTGTACTGCTGTTGTTGCGTCTGGGCGTTCGCAGCGGCGGCGGCTTTCGCATCGGCCTCGGCCTGGGCCTTGGCTTTCGCCTCCTCGTCGGCCTTCTGCTTCGCCGCGATGGAATCGTTCACCGCCTTGGATGCCTTGGCTATCGCGGCCTCGTCCTTGGCTTCGATGGCCTTGGACAGTTCCTCGCGCGTCTTGTCATCCTGCACGTTGCCGTTGCTGGACTCCAACAGGGTTTTCGCCGTGTCGATGGTCTTCGCCAGCTTCGAGTCGTTCACCGCGTCCACCGCCTTCTTCAGGCTCCCGGCGTGCTTCTCGTACCATGCGGCCGCATCGTCCAGTTCGTCGATCGCCGTTTCAAGCCCGTCCTTGCCGTCGGCCACGCAGCCCTCGTATTCCGGCGCTTCCACGTCCAGCGCGGTTTTCAGCGCGTCGATGGTCTTCGCGTCCTTCACCTGATCGGCCTTGACCTCCAGCAAGTCGGCCGCGTCGCCGTTGACGAGCGTGTTCCAGTCGTTCATCGCGCCGCGCGCCGCGTCGGAGGCCGTGGCGCACGCGGCCTTCGCCTCGGCCAGTCGGCGGTCCGACCATATTTTCCATCCGATGCCGCCGGCCACCACAAGCGCCAGCGCGCACAGGCCCGCGACCAGCGGCACCAGCCACTTCGGCCGAACACGCCTCGACTCCTCGACGGCGGCGGTTTCTCCGTTCGTGGGCGGCGGGGTGTTGGTTTCCGTTTCCTGTTCCGTTTTCATTCGTGTCCTTTCATCGTTCGTTTCGGTATGCACCGATTTTACCGGTTTCGGTATTTCGGTCATTCTCCGTCGGAGCCGGGGTTGCCGGTTTCCGCGCGTTCATGCCGCCGCCGGTGGCGCTCTGCACCGTTCCGGTTCGGGCACCTGCTTGTTTCGCACGGCGTCTCGCGTCATGCGAGATAGGCTTCGAGCGCGAGGTCGATGACCTCCTGGATGCGCATGTCGTGCGCGGCGGCGTAGGTCTTGAGCCGCCGCCGCGTTTCGGGCCTCATGCTCACGCTGGTCTTGGACCATTCCCCCGTCTGATCGGAGCGGAAGACGTCGGCCATGCCGGAGACGCTGCGGGTGCGGGCTGCGGGCCTGAAAGCCATGTCGAGGTTCCTCATGCGCGCGCCCCCATCGCTTCGACGATCTCGCCGAGCACCTGGGGGTACTCGTGGAGCTTGTCGGGGGAGTGCCCCATGCCGGCCTTGATGTCCTGCCGCTTGCACACAACGGCGTCGAAACGGGGCGTACCGGCCTCGTCAAGAGCGGCGACGGTCGCCTGGAAGGCTCGGGTGCGGGGTTCGGCGCGCACGATGAGCACCGCACCGGGCTTGCCATCGGGAATCGCGTTCATCGTCGCCCACGCCTGCTGCAGATCAATGGGCGAATCGGAGGTGGGCACGACCACGAAGTCGGCGGCCTTGACGCTTTCCTCGAACAGCCGGCCCTGCGGCGGCGCGTCCACCACAGCGAAGCCGCCATGCCCGGCACGGGCCAGCCGCTGGAGCGTGCTCAGGTTCGCCGGCATCACATCGGTGCCTGCGGGCCACCCGCCGTTTTCCTCGGCCATGTCCCTCCACAGGCTCGCGCTGGACTGCGGATCCGCATCGAGCACCGTGGCCCCCTCCTCGAAGCGCCGCGCGTATGCGGCGGCGAGATAGATGGCGCTTGTGGTCTTGGCGACGCCTCCCTTGGCGTTTGCGATGGTCACGATCATGGTTGTTTCTCCTATCGGTATTTCGGTGTTGGATTCGTA
>UMGO01019749.1_pt1 | contig 12590 bp, 8 predicted proteins | sample 1965301 | NCBI WGS metagenome assembly UMGO01 (sample SAMEA4836074, study PRJEB28245) | human gut metagenome | biome: gut microbiome; material: fecal sample | place: Denmark | collected 2008 | reverse complement strand
CTCTTCCGAAAAAGAACTGATCCCCGATGTTCGTTGGCTTTGCTGGAGGGATTGGCGGACGCGCGCCGTGCAGGAACTGCTTGCCGGAAATGCGGCATGGCTGGAAGGCGCGGTAAGCGACACCAATACCAAGCGGATCGTGTTGCAGCCCGACGGTGTGCAGATGCGCGATTCGGTGATGGAAATGAGTCTCTCATCGGCGATGGAACGAATGACGGATGCCGAACGTGGCATTTTGGTCAGGCAGATTCGCCTATCGTTGGGGGACGGCAGCGCCGAGACGGAAATCAAGGTGATGTCTGGAAACCATGACTATTCGCATGCCGATGATTCGTCGTCTCTTGATGCGCAGACTCCGCTGAATCCCATGTATACGTTGAGCGTCGGCAATATCATTTCGTTGAAATCCTACAGCGCCATTCGTGTGGCGCAAACGGATCTTTCGGACGTGCGAAGCTTCGTTTTCTCAGAACAGGGCGGAGCCGTGCTTGGTCGTGACGGATATGTGAAAAGGCTCGCAGAGGACGGTTCCACCCATGCATTGATGTTTTCAGGACGCATGATGAAAACCATCTGCAAAGGAAACGACTCCGAGATTTGGGGCATCGACACATCTGGCAAGCACATCATGGTCGATGATGCCGGCACGGTTCTCACCCTTGACGTTCCCGGCCTCGTATCAGCACAAACGCTCCATTCCATGAGGCTTTCCCCTGAGGGGGACCGTATCGCATTCTCCATCGAATCGGATGGGGGATCGCAGTCGGGTGTGGCCATCATCGGGATATGCCGGGACCATGATGGCTCCGTGGCTGGGCTGTCCCAAGCGTTCGCTTTGGTTTCCACACAGTCCAATGTGTCGATGATGACGTTCTATAACGACGTCACTTTTCTCTATGCCACGCAATACGAGCGGGGGCGTGCGCAGATCGGACGACGTCAGATGGTGCCTGGTCCTGAAACGAGTCAGGCGCTACCCGACAATGGTGCGGTCGATATGGCCACAGGAGAAGTCGGCACATATCGCAGGCTTGTCGTACTCGACCATCTCGGAGTGGCGAGAACGGTCGACGGATCGTTGGATGGTGCATGGACGATTGCTGATTCCCAAGTTACGTCGTTATCTGTGCAATAGTGAAAAAGTTGTAATTCCGCCATTGTTATCGTTTCGTTATTGACTTGTTATCGAAACGTTATTGCTATGGATTGAGACCTTGGATTGTTCGAACGATACTGAAAACACTGATGGCAAGGAAGCCCATCAATAGAAATACTCGAGGAGGAGTTTTCATGAAGAATTGGAAGAAAGCTATTGCGATTTGTGCTTCGGCGGCAGCTATGGCCAGCATGGCGGCCTGCGGTGGCGGCAGCTCCGATGGCGATTCCAGCTCCAGCAAGAGCGATAAGAAGACCATCGGTTTCGTGGCAGTCGGTCCGGAAGGCGGCTTCCGTACGGCCAACGAGAACGATCTGAAGAAGGCATTCGAGGATGCCGGATTCGATCTGGTGTACTCCCCGACGCAGAACAACGATCAGCAGAAGCAGATTCAGGCATTCAACAAGTTCGTCAACGACGAAGTCGACGCGATCGTGCTATCCGCAACCAACGATTCCGGTTGGGATGACTGCTTGGAGAACGCGGCGGAAGCTGAAATCCCGGTCTTCACCGTCGACCGCAACATCGATATCAAGAGCGATGCGGCAAAGAAGGCAGTCGTCTCGCACATCGGCCCGTCCAATGTCTGGGCCGGCGAGCAGGCCGCTGAATTCGTCAACAAGAGCTTCCCAGATGGCGCCAACGGCTTCATTCTGGAAGGACCGGCAGGCCTGTCCGTGGTGACCGATCGTGGCACCGGTTGGGATAACAAGGCAGCAAGCAATATCAAGGTGCTTGAGTCCCAGTCCGCCAACTGGTCCACCGATGAGGCAAAGACCGTGACAGCAGGTCTGCTCGACAAGTACAAGTCCGACAATCCGCAGTTCATCTTCGCCCAGAACGATGAGATGGGTCTCGGCGCGGCACAGGCCGTTGATGCCGCTGGTCTGAAGGGCAAGGTCAAGATCATCACCATCGATGGCACCAAGGCCGCTCTGCAGTCTCTGGTCGACGGCGATCTTTCCTACGTCATCGAGTACAACCCGATCTTCGGTAAGGAAACCGCCAACGCCGTCAAGGATTATCTGGATGGCAAGTCTGTTGAATCCGATATCGAGATCGAATCCAAGACCTTCGATGCAGACAGCGCCAAGGAAGCCTTGGATGCCGGTACCCGTGCGTACTGATCCGATCAGATAACTTTCCGAATAGCATCTCTCCTTTTCACATAGCCCAAGAACGGTGCACCGCATAGCGCGATGCACCGTTCGTTCCATCTTGGGCAAATATCACAAAACGATAACAATTTTCGTAAGGCGAAGACATGGTAGATAAGCAACCAATCGTCGTGATGAAAGGTATCACGATCGAGTTCCCGGGCGTCAAGGCCCTGGACGGCGTCGACCTGCGTCTGTATCCAGGTGAAGTCCACGCTCTCATGGGCGAGAACGGCGCTGGAAAATCGACGATGATCAAAGCGCTTACCGGCGTGTACAGGATCAACGCGGGGTCCATTGAAGTGGAAGGCAAGCCGCAAACCTTCACCGGTACCGGTGATGCGCAGAACGCGGGCATCGCCACCGTGTATCAGGAAGTTAACCTGTGCACCAATCTCAGCATCGGCGAAAACGTCATGCTTGGTCATGAGGTGCGAGGGACGCTGGGCATCAACTGGAAGAAAACCTATGAGGAATCGAAGAAATTCCTCGCCCAGATGGGTCTGGATCATCTTGATCCGAGAGCACCGTTGAGCTCCATTTCCATCGCCATGCAGCAGCTGGTCGCCATCGCCCGAGCCATGGTGATCGATGCCAAGGTGCTGATTCTTGACGAACCGACGTCATCGCTTGACGCCAACGAAGTGCAGGATCTGTTCAAGATCATGCGCAAGATTCGTGATTCGGGTGTGGCGATCCTGTTCGTGTCCCACTTCCTTGACCAGATTTACGAGATCACCGATCGCCTGACCGTGCTCCGCAACGGTAAGTTCATCAAAGAAGTCATGACCAAGGACACTCCGCGTGACGAGCTCATCGGCATGATGATCGGCAAGAGCGCGGACGAGCTGAGCCAGATCGGCGCCAAGAAGGCGCATCGTGACGTGACTGAAGGTGAACAGCCCATCGTCTCCGTCAAGCAGCTTGGTCTGAAAGGCACCATCAATCCTACGGACCTAGATATCTACCCAGGCCAGGTTGTCGGCTTCGCAGGCCTGTTGGGATCCGGACGAACCGAACTCGGCCGACTGCTGTACGGTGCGGACAAGCCGGATTCCGGTACGTACGAGCTCAAAGGCAAGAAGACCAGTATCTCCGATCCGTACACGGCATTGCGCAACAAGATCGCATACTCCACGGAGAACCGTCGAGACGAAGGCATTATTGGCGATCTGACGGTCCGCGAGAACATTCTGATCGCCTTGCAGGCGACGAGAGGCATGTTCAAGCCGATTCCGAAGAAGGAAGCCGACGAGATCGTCGACAAGTACATGAAGGAGCTGAACGTTCGTCCGAACGATCCGAACAAGCTCATCAAGAACCTGTCCGGCGGCAACCAGCAGAAGGTGCTGATCGCACGTTGGCTGGCCACGCATCCCGACCTGCTCATTCTGGACGAGCCGACGCGAGGCATCGATATCGGCGCCAAGGCGGAAATCCAGCAGGTGGTGCTTGATCTTGCCGCTCAGGGCATGGGTGTGGTGTTCATCTCGTCCGAAATGGAAGAGGTGGTCAGGCTTTCTGACGACATCGAAGTGCTGAAGGATCGCCACAAGATCGCCGAACTCGTCAATGACAACACGGTTTCCCAGGAAACCATCGTCCAAACCATCGCGAACACGAACGTCAATACAGGAAAGGAGGCATGATGAGCGACAAGAAAACAAAGCAGGACGGCGATTCCCTCGTCAAGAAGCTGCTGTCGTCAAACCTCACATGGTCTGTGGTCGCACTGATTGTGCTGATCGTCATCTGCACCATCTCCGATCACCAATTCCTCTCGTTGAGCTGGAATAAGAACACCGGAGGTCTTTCGGGACCGCTGATCACCATGCTGCAGGAATCGGCGCGTTATCTCATGATCGCCACCGGCATGACATTGGTGATCTCCACTGCAGGCATCGACCTTTCCGTAGGTTCCGTTATGGCGGTTGCCGGTGCGGCGGCCATGCAGATGCTGACTTCCGGCGTTAACGTGTGGCTGGCGATTTTCCTCGCACTGCTCATCGGCCTCGGTGTCGGCTGCATCAACGGCGCATTGGTTTCCATTCTGGGACTGCAGCCGTTCATCACCACGCTGATCATGATGCTCGCAGGTCGAGGATTGGCCAAGGTCATCACTTCCGGCCAGAACACTGATGCCAGCTCCGTTGCAGGCGGCGCGCCGCTGAAATGGATGGCCAACGGCTTCATTCTGGGCATTCCCGCCAATTTCGTCATCGCATTGGTCATTGTCGCGCTGATTGGCCTGCTGTGCCGCAAAACGGCCATGGGCATGATGGTCGAATCCGTCGGCATCAATCCGGAAGCCTCCCGCATGACCGGCATCAAGCCGAAGAAGATCCTCTTCCTCGTATACGCGATTTCCGGTCTTCTGGCAGCCGTGGCAGGCCTGTTCGCCACCGCATCCGTGATGCGCGTCGACGTGGTCAAGACCGGGCAGGATCTTGAAATGTATGCCATCCTCGCAGTCGTTATCGGCGGAACCTCGCTGCTTGGCGGCAAGTTCTCCCTGGCTGGCAGCGCGCTTGGCGCGGTGATCATCGCCATGATCCGCAAGACCATCATCACCCTCGGTATCGATTCCGCCGCAACACCGGCATTCTTCGCCGTCGTGGTGATCGTGATCTGCGTGATGCAGGCTCCGAAGATTCATAACCTTGGCGCGGAAATAAAACGTAAGTGCGCGCTGAAGACGCAAACTAAGGCGGTGGCAGCATGACTTCTGCAACAGCTACTCAGGTCAAGAAGACCGTGAAACCGACTCGGCGTCGTCTTGACGCTCAGATGATTCCAACCATCGCAGCAGTGGTGATCTTCATTCTGATGATCATCATGGGTCAGGCGCTGTTCGGCACCTACCTGCGTCTTGGATTCGTGTCGTCCCTGTTCATCGACCATGCCTACCTGATTATTCTGGCCGTGGCTATGACGCTTCCGGTATTGACCGGCGGCATCGATCTGTCGGTTGGCGCCATCGTCGCCATCACCGCGGTCGTCGGTGTGAAACTCACCAACGCAGGCGTCGCGGCTCCGCTCGCCATGGTCGTCATGATTCTCATCGGCGTGGCGTTCGGCCTATTGACCGGCACCCTGATCGAAGAATTCAACATGCAGCCGTTCATCGCGTCGCTGGCTTCGATGTTCCTGGCGCGAGGCATCGCATCCATCATTTCGACCAAGGCGCAGACCTTCCCCGAAAATAACAACTTCGATTTCATTTCGCAGAAGATCACCATCATCGACAATCCGAAGATCTCCCAAGATCTGTACATCAATGTCGGTGTGATCATTGCGGCGCTCGTGGTTATCTTCGGGTACATCCTGCTGCACCATACACGCACCGGACGCACCATCTACGCCATCGGCGGCTCGCGCTCCTCCGCGGAACTCATGGGCTTGCCGGTCAAGCGCACGCAGTACGTCATCTACCTGACCTCCGCCACACTGGCCTCCATCGCCTCCATCGTGTACACGGCCAACATCCGCTCTTCCATCAACACGGTCGGTGTCGGCTGGGAACTTGATGCTGTGGCCTCCGTGGTCATCGGCGGCACCATCGTCACCGGCGGCTTCGGCTACGTGCTCGGTTCCGTCATCGGCGCTCTGGTCCGTTCCACCATCGACCCGCTGACCTCCGACTTCGGCGTGCCGGCCGAATGGACCACCATCGTGGTCGGCCTGATGATCCTGATCTTCGTGGTGCTGCAGCGTGCGGTCACCGCCTTCAACAAGAAAGAATAGGAGGAACGGCTCCAGTTCATACCATTTGTTTCTGATTCCCTTTGCGTAAGGCTGGACGTGCCGAAATGGTACGTCCAGCCTTACGCATGCCGTTCCCATCTAGGTCAGGGCTTCCATTACACTACACAGTGGTTTTCATACGAATGAATCATAGACGGCATCGCACAGGGCCGTAGGAAAAAGTGCGCGGATAAGGAATTATGGAAGAACGGAACATTACTACAACAACTGCAGCCACTGAATCGCAGGCGATTACGACAAACGCCGGAACTCAGGAAGCGGCGATTTCAGACGAACGCATCCCCGGCAAACTCATCGGAGCGATTGTGGCGGTCGGCTCCCTCGCCTTCATCGGCATTCTCACCGAAACCGTGATGACGGTGCTTTTCCCGCAACTCATGCGGGAATTCAACGTCGACACCGCAACCGTGCAGTGGATCACCACCATCTACCTGCTGGTGGTCGCGGCCACCATGCCGTTGTCGTCGTATCTTAACCGTCGGTTCAAGCACCGCACGTTGTTCCTTGCCGCGGTGGCGCTTGCCGTGCTCGGCTCGCTCATTATGATTGTCGGTCATGCGTTCCCGGTCATTCTCATTGCCCGTGTGATTCAAGGCATGGGTTCCGGTGTGGCCACGCCGTTGATGATCAACATCATTCTTGAACAGTCGCCAAAGAGCAAAGTCGGTCGTTTGATGGGCGTCGGTTCGCTGGTCATCACCGTCGCTCCGGCAATTGGTCCGACCGTTGGTGGCGCGGTGTCGAGCATTCTGCCATGGCGTGCGATTTTCGTGATTGTCATTCCGATCATTCTGCTGGTCTCGTTGCCGGTCGGTTTAAAATGCGTCGAACAGCATCGCCCGACGGAAGAGGCGCGTCTCAATTCGTTGCAGTTCGTGTCGATTGTGCTTGCATTGTGCGGATTGGTGATGTTCCTAAACCAAGCTGGAGTGGCCGTCAGCGCCGCGGTTTCCGGCGGCAGCGCCACGGTGTCGGCAGTGTTCGCCGTGGTGAGTCTGATCGTTGGATTGGGGGCATTGCTGTTTTTCGGCTGGTCGTCGAAGCGTTCGTTCTCGCCGCTGATCCGTTTGGGCTGGCTGCGTGACCCGATGGTGTTGTTACATTTGATCGCCTACATGCTGCTGCCGATCGTCGGCATCGGTTTCGGTTATGTGATCACCAATGTGGCGCAGCTTTCGTTGGGAACCAGCGCGTTCCTGTCCGGCGCGTTGGTGCTGCCGGGTGCGCTGATCGGCGCGTTTTTCGCACCGGTGGGAGGTATGCTGTACGACCGTTTCGGACCGGTGCGTCCGATTCTCGGCGCGTTTTTCGCCGCGATTTGTGGGCCGATTCTGCTGCTGGTATTTTCCATGCGACTGACACCCGTCACGCTTGCCGGTTTCTACTTCATTTTCGGATTTGGTTATTCGCTTGGTTTTTCCAATATCATGACCAATGCGTTGCGTAACATCGCACCTCAGTTCATGCCGGACGGCAATGCCGTGTTCAACACCTGCCTGCAGTTCGGCGGCGCGGCAGGCACCGCGCTGTTCTCCACGATTCTGTCGGTGGCTCAGGCTGGCGCAGGCGAAGAGGGGGGTGCCACGTTCCGTCACGCTACGGCTGTCGGTGGCAGCTGGACGTTCGCTACCATGATTGGTATCGTGGCCATTGCCATCTGTTGCTTGATTGCGGCGTTCCGTATTGGTGCGAAACGTAATAGCAGGCTATAGAAAAAGCCTGTAGCGTAAAGTGAGGAAAGCGTTCCGTCAAGGAATATCGGCTTGCTATGCTGTCTCTACCGTGTTATTGAGAGGACAGCAATGAGACTACAGCACCCGTATAGCGGCATCACTACCGGTCTGCTCAAGCCGATTACGGCGGCGCTTTCCATAGTTGCGCTGCTTGCGGGCTGTGGATCCGTGGAGGCGAAGGATTCCCAGCAGGAAGTCACCAGTGCCGATAAGGTGGTCAGCGTCAATATCACGGAACCATCGAATGGCTTGTTGCCAAGTGACACCAGCGATATGGCCGGTTGGAAAATCGTCAGCCAGCTGTATGACGGCCTGGTCACTTTCGATGCGGAAGGTAATGAGACGTTGGTCGAGGCCGAATCGATCACGCCGAATGACGACGCTTCCGAATACACCATCGCACTTAAACCGAATCTGGCGTTCTCCAATGGTGAGAAGATCACCGCCGACACGTACGCGAAAAGCTGGTCATTCGCGGCCAATGCTGCCAATGGACAGGTCGGAGCCTCCATTTTCGAAGATATTCAGGGCTATGATGAGCTGCAGGATGCAAGTGGTTCCAAAACCGCGCAATTGTCAGGCCTTACCGTGGTCGACGACACTACGCTGAAGGTCAAGCTCAAAGCGTCGAATTCGGCGTTCCTGTACAAAATCGGAGATATCGCGTTTCTGCCGATGCCATCCGAAGTCATCAAGAATCCCAAGGAATACGGGCAAAAGCCGATTGGCAACGGTCCGTACAAGCTGAAGGCGTACAAAAGCGGCGAAGAAATCATTCTTGAGAAAGACGACTCCTACAAGGGGCCGCGCGAAGTCAAGAACGCAGGCATCGATTTCAAGGTGTATCAAAGTCTTGACGCAGCCTATTCGGATCTGCTGGCAGACAACCTCGACGTGCTTGATGCCATTCCGACTTCCGCGTTGAAAACCTATCAGAACGAAAAGAACATCACCGCCGTCAGCAAGCCCGGTCCGTCGTTCTCAGCATTTACGATTTCGCAGAATCTCAAGCATTTCCAAGGTGAGGAAGGCAAGTATCGGCGTCAAGCCATCGCGCATGCCATTGACCGTGAGAATATCGCCAATGCGATTTTCGGTGGCACGGTAACGCCCGCCACCGATTTCCTTGCGCCGGTGATCAAGGGATATGACACCGATCTCGACACGGATGGCGTGCTCGCATATGATGAGACGAAAGCCGAGGAATTGTGGGCGAAGGCGGATGCGATTTCGCCATGGAGCGGAACGTTCCGCATCGCATACAGCGCCGATGGCACCGATAAGGAGTGGGTGGAGGCTGCGGCCAATTCCATTCGCAACGCGCTTGGCATCGATGCGGAAAGCTATCCGTTCGCCACGTCCAAGGAACTGCGCAGCGCCATTCAGGAGCGCACCATCGACGCGGCATTCAAATCGGGCATGCAATCCGATTATCCGCATCCGGAAGGCTATCTGGTGCAGGCATACGACTCATCGGCAGCGGACGGCAAGGGTTTGAACAACGGTGATTACAAGAGCGACGAATTTGATGCGCTGATTGACCAGGCTGCTGCGGAGACCGATTTGGACAAGGCCGTGAGCCTGTATCGGCAGAGCGAACGTGTGTTGCTGAAGGATTTGCCGGTGATTCCTTTGTGGTATACCAACGTGACCGCGGCATCGGCCAAAAACGTGGAAGTGAGCTACAACTATATGGGCGTTCCCGAATACAACACCATCGTCAAGTAAGGTTTGTTCTAGCGTGAAGACTCCACTGTGAGCGCAATTTCACCACCCGTCGCTTCGAAGCGGTAGGCTGTGAAACTATAGAGAACATAGGAAAAGGAGACAAGGTGAGCAACCTCAGTGCACCCCTGCCCGTCATGGCCGGCGAAGATATGCCGGCCGGACCCGCCGATCCGATTTTCAACCGTCTGCTGAAAGACCGCATCATTTGGATGGGCGAGGAAGTCAAGGACGAAATGGCCAATCGCATCTGCGCACAGATGCTGATGCTGGCAGCTGAAGATCCGAAGAAGGATATTTGGCTGTACATCAATTCCCCGGGTGGTTCCATCACCGCAGGCATGGCCATTTACGACACCATGCAGCTTATCGAGCCTGACGTGGCGACCGTCGGCTTGGGCATGTGCGCATCCATGGGCCAGTTCCTGCTGAGCTCCGGCACCAAGGGCAAGCGATTCCTGACCTCGCATGCCCGTGTGCTGATGCACCAGCCGTCCGGCGGCATCGGCGGCACCGCCACCGACGTGCGCATCAACGCTGAACTGATCATGGACATGAAGAAGACCATGAGCGAGCTGACTGCCGAACAGACCGGCCATACCGTTGAGGAAATCTACCGCGACAACGAGTACGACCACTGGTTCACCGCGCAGGAAGCGCTGGAATACGGTTTTGTGGATAAGCTCGTTTCCACGCACGACACGATGAACGCCACCAAGGGAGAGTGAACATGGCAAGCGAAGAATCCCGATTCGTAGCCCGCGCAGAGCGTCTCGCAGGACCGACCGGAGTGGTTGGTTTCCAGGCTGCAGCAGCCCGCGAAGCCGCTTTCGCGCCGCAGAACCGTTATGTTCTGCCGCAGTTCGAAGAGAAGACCCCGTACGGTTTCAAAAGGCAGGATCCGTACACCCGCTTGTTCGAAGACCGCATCATCTTCATGGGCGTGCAGGTCGACGACACTTCCGCCGATGACATTATGGCTCAGCTCCTGGTGCTCGAAAGCCAGGATCCGAACCGTGATGTGATGATGTACATCAACTCTCCGGGCGGTTCCATGACGGCTATGACCGCCATCTACGACACCATGCAGTACATCAAGCCGGATGTGCAGACCGTATGCCTTGGACAGGCCGCTTCCGCAGCCGCCATTCTGCTGGCCGCCGGAGCCAAGGGCAAGCGTCTGATGCTGCCGAACGCGCGCGTGCTCATCCATCAGCCGGCCATCGATCAGGGCTTCGGCAAGGCGACGGAAATCGAAATCCAAGCCAAGGAAATGCTGCGTATGCGTGAATGGCTTGAGAACACGCTGGCCAAGCATACCGGTCGCGATGTGGAGAAGATTCGCAAAGACATCGAGGTCGACACCTTCCTGACCGCACCTGAGGCCAAGGAATACGGCATTGTCGACGAAGTGCTGGAACACCGTAGCTGAACGGCGCATATGCGAGGTTCCATCTGAAGTCGCATCTTCACAAATCAATACCCCTGCCGGGCGTTGGCAGGGGTATGCTGTTCTTCAATGATGATTGCATGATGGCGATTGCTCAATGGCAGGTACGGCAAACAAAGGGGTGCGAATGGGACGAGTGGTCAGCTACAACGATGAAGTGTCACGATGCACGTTCTGCGGCAAAACCGAAAATCAGGTACGTAAGCTCGTTACCGGATCAGGTGCGGCCATTTGCGACGAATGCATCGAACTGTGCGTCGACATCATTTCCGAAGAACGTGTCAAAGACGCCCAGCTGAACACATTGCAGCTGCCGAAACCCGCACAGATCAGCGCCTATCTCGACAACTACGTGGTCGGGCAGGAATCCGCTAAAAGAACGCTTTCCGTGGCCGTATACAACCATTACAAGCGCGTCAATATGGAAATGCGCGAATCCGCGGCATTGCGCGATCGTGCGGCGCATGCGAGCGACGATCCACTGGCCGGCGTGCAGGTGTCCAAATCGAATATCCTGCTGCTGGGGCCGACCGGCGTGGGCAAAACGTATCTTGCGCAGACGCTGGCGAAGGTCATGAATGTGCCGTTCGTCATCGCCGACGCCACCACACTCACTGAAGCGGGGTATGTGGGCGACGATGTGGAAACCGTACTGCAACGGCTTATACAGGCCGCTGACGGCGATGTGGCGCGAGCGCAGCAGGGCATCGTCTATATTGACGAAATCGACAAGATAGCGCGTAAGAGCGGCGAGAACACGTCTATTACGCGAGATGTGTCCGGTGAGGGCGTGCAGCAGGCTCTGCTGAAGATTTTGGAAGGTACTGTGGCATCCGTGCCGGTGGAGGGTTCGCGTAAGCATCGTGAGATGGAGACGGTGCAGATCGACACTCGTGACATTCTGTTTATCTGCGGCGGCGCGTTTGTCGGGCTTGCCGATATTGTGGCGCAGCGTTTGGGCGCTCGTGAAAGCGGATTTGGTGCCGCGTGGCATGATCATGAGGTGCCGAATCGTGAGCTGCTTGCCCAGGCTTCGGCCGACGATCTTGCCGATTTCGGTTTATTGCCTGAATTCATCGGTAGATTGCCGGTGGTGAGCGTGCTTGAGGAGCTTACGGAGGATGATTTGGCGCGCATTCTGGTCGCACCGGAGAACGCACTGGTCAAGCAGTATCAGAAGTTGTTTGCGATTGACGGGGTGACGTTGACGTTCACTGAGGGGGCGGTGCGGCAGATCGCGGCCACTTCGATTCGCAGGGGCACGGGCGCCCGAGGCCTTCGATCGATTATCGAAAAAACCTTGGAGGACACGATGTTCCAGCTACCAAGCGTGACTGGCGTATCGGAGGTGGTGGTGGATGAGGCGTCCGTCAATGGTTCCGGCACTCCGAAACTATTGAAGGTTTCCACGGAGGAGATTCCTCGCAGACGTGCCGCGTAGTGCATTCGGCGTGTTGCGCGTCGTATGTGCGAGAGTTCAGATTTCGTAGGGTTGAAGCAAGTATGGATGCCGGTGCGAAATCCACGAAAACAGGCGCGACACGCCGAGATTTTGCTGCGCGGCCATTTGGGTGTATCTTATTCGAGTTGCCGAAAACAAGCAA
>UMGO01047014.1_pt1 | contig 12591 bp, 10 predicted proteins | sample 1965301 | NCBI WGS metagenome assembly UMGO01 (sample SAMEA4836074, study PRJEB28245) | human gut metagenome | biome: gut microbiome; material: fecal sample | place: Denmark | collected 2008 | reverse complement strand
GAGCTGAGCCAGCTCGACCGCAGTTGCCTGCGGCTCGTATCTTTGCAAGCAACTGCATCTAAAATTCCCGTTTTCTGGAATTCCCTAGCCAAAAAACAACATTTTTCGCTGAAAATATGGAAGAATGAACAAAAATACATCCCGATTTTGTGCACAATGTGGGTTTACACGGCTGAAAAAGTGTGCTATAATAGGTCTAAACTCGAAATTTATGCGTTGCAGACAGTGGGGTGCAGCGTCTGCACACAACCCTTGAAATGGAGGAGAAGATTCTCATGAAAAGAACAATACTTGCTGTTTCTGCATTTGCAGCTTCTTTAATGGTCAGTGCTGTAGCAGTTTCTGCTCCGGTACAGGCAGAAGAAATTTTCCACAGCCGGAAGGCTGTTGCGGAAGTTGTCGCTACCACTCCGCTGTATGAAGCACAGGACGACACCCAGACCACTACCACAACCACAGATTTGAGTGGCGGAAACAATGTGGAAACCACCACAACACTGGATTCGGCAGTCACTGGCAGTGAAGAAACCACCACGACAACTACAACTGTTCCGCTGCAGGTGGTAACTGTAAACGCAACCCTGCACGCTTCCTTTAATGGCGATAAGGAAGATGCACCGTCTGTACCGCTTTCCATCAGCAGCGACAGCTTGCAGGAATCCTACACGATTTCCTGTGATTTGACAGACCCATCCAAAGCGTTGGATTATGTTTATTTGGATTTTGCCCTGCCGGATGCAAAGCAGTCCATTCGGACATTCTGCCCGAACTTCACACCAGCAATTACAAAGGTTTCCACGGGTGCAGACCTCTTGACGGATGTTCCGTATACGATGGGTGCAAATGCAGTCAACTATACCTATACCGATGCAACTGGCAACCAGTATGTACGAGTCGTTTTGTATGATGCAACTGCAACGGGAGATGGCTACTTGGCACAGAATGCAGCAATCACTGATAAGTTGCAGTTGACATTCCAGCTGACAGGCTTGGAATCTTTCGACCCAACAGTAACAACCACAGCAACCAGCAATACCGTTACCACTACAACGGTTAACGTCAATGGTGCTTATGATACCAGCGGTAAGGGCGGTTCTTACAACAACGGTTCTTATAACAGCGGTAAGGGCGGCAGTAGTTCCGCTCCAACCAGTACTTCTATCCCAACCCAGACCGCTGACTTGAGCGTTGGTGCAATCGTAGTTGGTGCAGTCGCTGCCGTTTCTCTGGCAGGTGCTGCATTTACCGTTACCAGAAGAAAGAAGAAGTAAGATTTCTTTTTTGAAATGCATTCCATCCGCCGCAAGCCGGAATTGATTCGGAACGGCGGATGGTTTTTTCTGTCTGTGTCCGGAAGATTGCTGAAAAATACAACCCCATTTTGTGCAGATTGTATATTTACAGTAAATAAAAAGTATGGTATAATAACTTCAGGTATCGAAAAAAGATGCAGACGAACGAACAATGCGAAGATGTATCGGGGAAGTACATCGTCTGTAAAGAGAGAAAAGAATGGAGGAGACACCGCATGAAACGCATCATCAAGGGCGTTTTGGCAGCCGCTTTGGTAGCAACTGCACTGACTGCCGGAACGATTTCTTTTGCAGCGAATACAGAGGTATCTGCGATTGAGGGCGTAACTGCAACGCTGACCGGTTCGCTGGATGACAGTAATTTTGCTTATTATGGTGTTGGAAAGACCAATAAAAATATCGAAAGCACGACCGCTAATATCTCCAGTGATGGGGAATATGTCATCAGCTGGACGGTTTCCGGCAATGCTTCTACTGTCGATTATTTGTATTTGGATTTGAATTTTCCGTCACCGATTAACACACAGCCAATCAAGGACACATTTCCGGATTTGAACATTGTTGTAACGGAAGTAAAAACCGGTTCTACCATTGTGGATTATAAGATGGGAACGAATGCCGTCAATTATGACTATCTGAATGGCGGTTTGGATTCGGTTCGGGTAACACTTTGCGACCAGTCCACTGCAAACAATGGTTATCTTTCCAAGCAGACTGCAATTGGACAAACCTTGTCAATAACCTTCCGGGTATCTGGTTTGGGCGATGACAGTACAACACCAGTTACAACAACAACAATGCCGGTACAAACGACACCGATTCAGACAACAATGGCAACCACGTTGCCCGTAACACAGCCAGCAACGCCAGTTGTAACTACAACAGCAGTTGTGGCAGCAGGTAGCAGCAGCACAGGCGGCATTCCAACGCCAACGCAAACAGCGGATTTGAGCGTGGGTGCAATTGTAATTGGCGGTGTTGCAGCCGTTTCATTGGCAGGAGCTGCCTTTACAGTAACTCGAAGAAAGAAAAAGTAAACACGAAACCGTGTAAGAATAAAAATAAATAAAAGAACATTGCCGTTCCTTGCAGAACTTTTGCAGGGGGCGGCAATGTTTTTTTGTTGCCGAAACAAAAAAATCCCTGTCCGAATTTGCTCGAACAGGGAATCTTGAAAAATCATAGGAAAAAAGCTTATTCGTCATCTTCCGAAACAGTCGGTTCAGACGGTGCTTCTGGTTCTACTTTATCTGCTGCCATGGATGCACAGGAATCAGTATCTTCTTCTTCATCAGTGCAGGCATCTGCATCACAGCAAGGTGCTTCACACATCGGTTCATCTGTGCCGTCACAATCGCAGTCTTCACCGCCAATGCAATCATCTGTGCCAGCGAAATCACAGCCACAGCCGTCATGATGTTTCTTCCGCAGCTTTGTAACGAAGAAAATCGTTCCGAGCACAACGGTAGCAGTTGCCAGAATAATGGATACAATGGTGCGTGTTTTCATAAGCTCCTCTTTTCTCCGCAGAATGTAGAATATTGTTTTTTTTGTGTTCAGTTGTGACAGGTTCACTTCTGCGGCAGTGCCGCTGTCTAATGGTTATTATACCATGTTTCGAGAAAAAATACAAGACTTTTACCGAATCTTTTCGCTTTTTCTTCGATACAACTTTGTGATTTTTGTTGATTTTAATACAAAATATGTAGAAAATGATTGCTATTTGGGGAGAAATAGAAACAGTTCTGACAAAAAAATCCGCTGCACAGCGGAAATGCCGTGCAGCGGAAAAAATGGATTGCATATAATCAATTTTTAGCTTTCTGCGATATATGGGAGCTCCTGATAGCCTTCCACATTGAGAACGAACCGCATCAAAGCAGTTGTATCCAAGTCGCCAACATTATCTGTGCCGTCTGTCTGGTCGCAGTTTGCATTTGCATACTGAATATCGGTCAGCTGAATCAGTTTTGCAAGATATTTGTTCAGTAAAATAGCATCTGTCAGGTCAACAACACCATTTACATTGACATCACCGTAATTCACTTCGCCGATGTCTTGTGTGGTGGTAGCAGCAGCATTAGAAGTGGTTGTGCTCTTATCTGTAGTCGTGACAACTGCTGCGGTTGTGGTTGTGTCCTTGTCAGTCGTGGTCGTATCCGCAGCCTTTGTGGTGGTCAGTGTTGCAGTAGTAGTTGTTGTTGTTGTTGTTGCTGTAGTAGTGGTTGTGGTAACCGGCTTCGGGTCTGTGCCATCGCTGGAATCCATGTAAACGATACCGCATCCAACCGTAGACATATAAACCATACCGAACTTGTTCATGTCGCCAACGAGGAAGTTTCCGTTACCAGTACCGCCATAGAGGTGGTGCAGGTTGATGGCAACCCAAGTTTCGCCGGCATCGGTCGAACGATAAACGCCTTCCACATCATCATCACTCGGCTTACCGTACATATACAGGGTATTTACGCCGCCCTCTTCTTCCGGAGCACCGTAACCAATGGTCTTACAGTAAGAAACATTATCCAGCTTTTCAACCTTCTTGCCGTAGTCGGTCACATGGTAAGCACCATAGTAGCCAGCACCCAGCATCAGTTCACCGTCGCCCAGATAAGCGATTCTTCCGGCACTGTCGCACTGGTCATACATTGCAACATCTGTTTCTTCACTGAAGGTCTTGCCGTAGTCGTGGCTGACATAGAACTTGTAGCAAGCATCCGAGAGATCCGGTGCTGGCTTGGAATAGCCCCAAGAAGAATTATAATAAGTGGAATATGCATAGACAATGCTCGGGTCATTCTTTTCTACCATCATAAAGGTTGGCTTTGAACCATATGCAGAAGCAATGCCGCTGCAAGCAGTCCAAGTTTTGCCGTAGTCATCGGAGTAAGAAACATTGGTTGCATTGTCACCGCTGCTCTTAAAGAAACGATATGTGCCGTCTTCCAGTTGTGTGATAGCAGCCTTGCCGCCCTGCGGGCATTCCATCTGTGTCCAGTTTTTACCGCCATCCAGCGTGTAATAACCAACACCCTTGCCTTCTGCACAACGCATCATAACATCCGGATTCTGTGGGCAATATGCAATCGCACTAGCAGAACCGCTGCCGCCAGTTGCTGCGGTCATAGTCGGAGAATAACGGTTGGAATTGACAGTATCGAGGTGTTCAAAACCGTCATAGTCACCGATAACAGAATACGGATTCTTGCCTGGTGCACTAATCATATCAAGTGCAACGACTTCTTCGATGCCGTCTGCTTCAAAGTAAACCACTGGCAGTTCATCCCAAGTGTTATCGCAAGCGAAAACACCATTACCAGAAGTGATCAGGAATCGGTCAGAATCTCGTGGGTCGAGTACCATTGCACCGCTCCAGTGAACAGCATAGCCACGAATCCACGGTCTGCCGCCGTCTTGCAAATAATCTGCCTGCAACGGGCCGCCCCAGGTCTTTTCATTACCCGGTGTGATGCTTTCCCAAGTTGCACCGCCGTCGGTAGAACGGTAGAACTGAGAACCCCATGCAACAGTATCATTTTTCCATGCATTTGCGTCCCACATCTGAGAATAACCGAAGTCGCAGCTGGTTGCAATCAGCTTATTGGCATCCTTCGGGTCGCCATAAACCGCACCATAAGCGTGGTTGGTTGTCGGGCTGATGTCGGTTGCTTCACCCGTTTTTGGATTGTACTTATACAGTGCACCGCCGCCGCTGAATGTGATGCTGCCACAGTAGGAGATCAGGAGGTTGCCGTCTGCGTCTGCATTGATTCTGGACGGATAATAATTGGTCGGAAGGTCTTTGCTCAGCGGCTGGAAGTCATCCGAACCAACATCAGCAACAACCAGACTGTTTTCGCCCTGAATGGTCGTACCAACATAAACCTTGCCATCCTGAACATGAACGATGGAAACACCGTTCTGGTGGTAATATTCTGCATCGGTCAAAGCTCTTGCCATGTGGTCTGTCCAAGTTGGCCACTTGATGGAATTTGTGAAGAGTCCCAAGTCATCGTAGCCCTTAACGGCTTCCCAAGTGTCACCACCGTCTTTACTCATAATCAGGGCAGAGTCGCCGGAAGCAACGTCGCCGCCGCAGTAGATAATATTCGGGTTGTCCGGGTCAACGGAAATTGCTTCCCCGAACTGTCTGCCTTCGCCGTTGCCGTGAACCTGAATCAGGTCAGTGACATCAATGCGGTCAAATGTTTCACCGCCATCCCGAGAACGGAAGATTTCGGTTTTTGCATCGCTGAAATATGCACAGCCGCAGAGCAGGTAGATGGTATCATCATCTGTCGGGTCAATACACATGGCATCTACGCTCAGAAATCCACGTTCGGAGTCGTTCAGGTCGTCCAGCATCTGATCCCAGTTGCCGGTATCATAGTTGTACTTGTATGCACCGCCAACGTCTGTCCGGGCATACATCACGTTTTTACCGGTGATAATACCGGATACAAAACCGCCGCCGGCAATACCGAGTGTCCCAACTTTGGTCTGGTCTGCAACGCTATCGGTTGCAGCGGAAGCTGTCAGAGTTGTAGAACTGCCCAGCAGGCTGGACAATGCCAAACTACCGCAGAGAACAGCACCTGCAGAAGTTGCCGCAAGCAGTCGCTTCATTGCTTTCTTCATAAAAAATCCGCTCCTTCTTCATATAACATCAATTTCATTCCGTTCGGGCAGAGAAATGCCCGCTTCTAAGGATTTATTATACCATAGGTTGTGAGAAAATGCAACTATAATTGTAAGAAGCAGCTTTATTTTTGTGCAGGATGCTAATTTTTATGGGAATCCACTTGACAAAATGCACAAAAACCGGAAAAAGCAATGCTTTCCACCGTTGAAATTTGTGTAAAATTACAAATGACAAAAACCAGCGAAATGTGTTATAATGAAGAGGATACCATGTGGGGTCTTGGTGTCTTACCCATCGGCAAAACGCAGCAGCAATGCTGTTTTTGAACAATAGGAGGAATACGGATGGCAAAAGCAGATGAAACAAAACGGAATTCCAGTTCCGATTTGGATGATGATATTTTTGCAATATTGAATAGTACCCGTCCAACGTATCCGGGCGGAGGGCCGAACGAACAGAAACCAGCGACCCAATTAAATCGGAGAGCCGTTTCTCAACCCAACCAACCAACGCAGCCTCAGACAAACCGTCCGACGCAGCAAACACCGGTTCGCCCGGCAGCTGCTCCGCAGCAGCAGCCAACACCAACGCAGGCAGTTCCGCCAGTGTCCAACCCGACCGCTGCTCCGCAGCTGGAACAGCCGCCTGTTCAGCAGCCGCAGCCTCGGCAGGTGATTTCTCACGCTGCCACGGCAGATGATGCATGGCGGCCAGTTGTTCAGCCGAACCGTCCGCAGCAGTCGGCTGCTTCGGAAGAACCGCTGCCCCGTCTGCAAAAGCGTCCGGTCGTATCGCATGCAATGCCGGAGCAGGAGGACAGGGACTTAGAAGAATCGTGGCCGGATGTAGACACATTGGAAGAAATCCCAGACGAGCCACCGCAGGAAGAACGCCGTCGGCTTCCAAAGGGCAGAAAAACGCTGGCAATTATCATTGCCGTGTATGCATTGATTCTGGTTGCTGGGTTTGCAGCTCGTTTCATTATCAATGCGGTTCAGAAACATAATCAGTCGGATGATGCAAGTTCGTCTGTCAGCAGTTCCAGTCAGGTGGATGACAGCAGCACACCAGATGCAACCGCTGCGGAAACAACGGAAAAAGCTGCCGCAGGAGATGCGGAAATTGTTTCGATTACGCCGGATGAAACCTATTTGGCAGTATTGGAAGATGGCACGGCAACCATTAAGGTTTCCCTGTCCGCCCACGGTGCAGCCAATGGCAGTTCCTTACAGTGGACATCCAGTGATGAAAAAATCGCAACGGTAGACGAAAACGGAGCAGTTAAGGGCGTTGCCGCAGGAACTTGTACGATTTCTGTTTCTGCGAAAAATGACCCGAGCGTTTCCGCAGATGTGGACGTTGCCGTCCGGCATCTGGAGGAAAAAGACGGATGTACTTATGTAGACGGGATTTTGATTGTCAACAAGACTTACTCGCTGCCGGAATCTTACGATCCGCAGGGGTTGACACCGGAAACGCAAACGGCATTGGATGAGATGATTGCGGATGCGTATGCAGCCGGATTAAATCTCTATGATGCTTCGGATTATCGTTCCTATTCGGATCAGATTTCTGTTTATCAGGAATACTGTGCACGGGATGGCTGGGAGCAAGCCGATACCTATTCCGCTCGACCGGGACATTCCGAACATCAAACGGGAATGGTCATTGACTTTAACGACATCAACAGCGACTTTGATGATACCGCAGAAGCCCAGTGGCTGGCAGAAAACTGTGCAAACTATGGATTCATTGTCCGGTTTCCAGAGGGCAAAGAACCGATTACCGGATATAAATATGAATCGTGGCATGTGCGGTATGTTGGCGTGGAAACCGCAAAGGAAATTATGAGCCGTGGCATCTGTCTGGAAGAATACCTTGGCGTGGATTCGGAATATAAGAATTCATGGCCGGAAGACCCGTGTAATCCGGAATCCGGGGTATCAGAACAGTAATTTTTCACACGGAACGATTTTTCATTTTGAAACAGCCCGAAAAAACAAACAGCAGGTGATACACCAATTTGGTGCATCCCTGCTGTTTTCTTTTTTGCAGATTGCATAAAAAAGTCGAAAAAAATTGCCGCTGGAAATGCACCAGCGGCGAAAAACATATGTAGAACAAAAGAAAGGAGACAACAAAACGAGTGATAATAATTCAACATTATTCTCACTGTTCTTATTATAGCGTACTTTTCGGAAATCGTCAAGCATTTTTCGGAAAAAATGCCTGAAATTCGGATTTTTGGGCAATATGACCAAATTATATGAAATTTTGTAGGAAATTTTTACAGTGAAATGCATTTTTTCAAAGTGGGTCTGCATAGATTCCTGCGGATTGGAAATACTATGGCTGCACAGTAAAACTGTGACAAGAAAAGAGGTGTGGGAAACATGTGGGATAAATTGGCATTGATTTTGCTCGTGATTGGCGGTGTCAACTGGGGTCTGGTTGGCATTTTTGAATTTGACTTGGTTGCTTGGCTGTTTGGCGGTGCAACCAGTGCTTTGAGCCGAATCGTCTATATTTTGGTTGCCATTTCTGCTGTTTGGTGTATCTCGTTCCTGTTTCGGCGGGAGGCACTGGCAACCGATGCCGCTTAACAGCAGAAATTTGTAAAGCCCCTAAAATCCCCCACAGAATCAAGGGAAGCACCGTTGCCGTGTTTCCCTTGTTCTGTTTTTCGGGAGATTTGCATATACTGCACCAAAAGCATGAGAAATTTGCAATGCGAAAAAGGAGATGGAATGATGCAGCAAACACCGAAAACCGCTGCCGAATATCAGGCTGAAATGATGCAGCTTTATCGCCGTGCCCATCCTGAAACAGAAGTGCCGCCTACTCCGGCAGCAGAACCGCCTGCACCGGAAATTCGCACTGTTCCAGAAACATCCATGCCGCCGGTTGCTCCAGAAGTACCGCCAGAGCCAGTTCCAGAGCCAGTTCCAGAGCCAGTTTCTGAACCTCAGCCTATGCCAGAGATGCCAGAACCACAATCAGAGCCACTTCCTGAGTCGATGGCAGAACAACAACTGCCGGAAGAACCGCAGCCACTGCCGGAATCGGAAGAACCATTGATTACCGGAACAGGGGAGGTATTGGATTTTCCGCAGCTGGAAACGGAAGAAGTACCGCCACCGCAGACGCTGCCATTAGAACCGATTCCACCGCTGACTTCAAAGACATCCTATGGATTTTTAAAGGTCATCACCCGAACTGCCAGTGAAGCAATGCCGATGCCAAATGTCACTGTGACGGTTTCGGCTATTGTAGACGGGGAATCTCGGCTGTTTTATACAACAACGACCAATGAGAGCGGAGAAACCGAACGGATTCCGCTGCCTGCTCCGGTACAGAAGTCGGAGCAGCAGCCAAATGAAATTCCTCTGTTCCAGAGTTATGATGTCAGCATCCATTATCCGGGCTATTTTCGGATGGAGAGCCGCAGTGTTCCGATTTTTGTCGGAATCACGTCGCTGCAAAAGTTTGCAATGATTCCACTACCGCAATTCTCCGATGCCACGACACAGACCATTATCTATGAAAATACAGAGCCGAAGCGATAAACGGGCAACACAACAACCACCAACGAGAGCGGAGAAACCGAACGGATTCCGCTGCCTGCTCCGGTACAGAAGTCGGAGCAGCAGCCAAATGAAATTCCTCTGTTCCAGAGTTACGATGTCAGTATCCACTATCCGGGCTATTTTCGGATGGAGAGCCGCAGTGTTCCGATTTTTGTCGGAATCACGTCGCTGCAAAAGTTTGCAATGATTCCACTACCGCAATTCTCCGATGCCACAACACAGACCATTATCTATGAAAATACAGAGCCGAAACGATAAACAGACAGCTGGAAATGTGCCGGATACTATTATAATAGGATAGAAAGGAGATTTCTGTTTTTATGCCGAAAGGAGAACCGTATATTCCGGAAACCATTACTGTACATCTGGGCAGACCGGATGCAGATGCAATGAATGTAGAAGTGCCATTTGCAGATTACATCAAAAATGTTGCTTCCAGTGAAATTTATCCGACTTGGCCAGAGGCAGCCCTGCGGGCAAATATCTATGCCATTATTACCTTTGCCCTGAACCGCATTTATACAGAATGGTACCGTTCCCGTGGATATCCGTTTGATATTACAGATTCCACGCAGTATGATCAGAAGTATACCTACGGAAGAGAAGTCTTTGAAAACATCAACCGCCTAGTAGACGAACAGCTGAACACCTATATTCGCCGACAGGGAACAATCGAGCCTTTGTTTGCAGCGTTCTGTAATGGAACGACAGTCACTTGTGAGGGGTTGTCGCAGTGGGGAACGGTTGGACTGGCAGAACAGGGGTATTCTCCCTATGATATTCTGACCTATTATTATGGGGATTCCATCGACTTGGTACAGAATGTTCCGGTGCAAACATCTATGCAGTCCTATCCCGGTTTTCCGTTGGCATTGGGATACAGTGGGGAAGATGTTCGCCTATTGCAAATCCAGTTGAACCGCATTAGCCGCAATTATCCGGCAATTCCGAAAATCGGCGAAATTACGGGTAGTTTTGGCTATCTGACACAGGAAGCCGTGCTGAAATTTCAGGAGATTTTCAACCTTTCTCCAACCGGAACGGTGGATGAAGCAACGTGGTATCGAATCGATTATATCTATACCAGTGTGAAACGATTGGCAGAGTTGGACTCTGAAGGCATTGCACAGGGAGAGTTCCCCTTGCAATATGAAGAAGAACTGCATATTGGTATGCAGGGGCAAAATATCCGGGCATTGCAGTATTATCTTGCCATGGTTGGGGCGTATTATGCAAATGTAGAGCCAGTCCCGATTACCGGATATTTCGGGGAACAAACGGAAACTTCTGTCAAGTCGTTTCAGCGGACGTATGGACTGCCGGAAACTGGCGTTGTAGACCGGGCAACGTGGTATGATTTGTACCGTGCCTATATGGGCATTCTGGATTCCATGCCGCCTCTGGCGGAGGAAACAGAAGAAATTGTCCCGTTTCCGGGAATTGTCTTGCAGGAGGGTGTAACAAGTCCATATGTGCGAATTTTGCAGGAGTATCTGAACTATGTTGGGCAGACCTATCCGGAAATTGGTTCGGTGCGAGTGACTGGTTATTTCGGGCCAATGACACGTTCGGCAATTACAACCTTTCAGCGGTTGTTTGGCTTGGTCGAAACCGGAACGGCAAACGTGGCAACTTGGAACGACTTGACGAGTGTTTATTCTGATTTAAAATATGGCTATCAGAAGCAGCCCTATCAGAATCCGGGCTATATCATCACCTAACCGGACGGTCTGACGGGAAAAGAGAAAGGACGGTTTTCCATGAAACGAGAACGCATGGTGATTCTGCTGTTTGCCGTGCTGCTGGCAGCGATTCCGGTTGTACCGGCTCTGTTGCTGTCCCAGCATACACCAAAATCTGAATCCGAATCCGCTGCAGAGCAGTCCAAAGCGGCAGACGATTTGCCGGACTTTTCCGTGCTGGATGTTTCCACAGGGGAGGTGCTGGCAGTTTCGGCAAGGGATTATGTGATTGGGGCAGTTTGTGCAGAGATGCCAGCAACATTTGAGCCGGAAGCACTCAAGGCACAGGCAGTCGCTGCCCACACCTATGCGGTGCGGCAACAGCTGCTGGAGCAGGAAAATCCAACACCAGAGCTGTGCGGAGCAGATTTTTCCAATGACCCAGCAGAATATCAGGCGTTCTTCACGGAAAATCAGGCGAAACAATACTATGGGGCACAATTTGACACCTATTATGCAACGATTGCAGAGGCTGTAGATGAGGTACTGCCGTATCTGCTGACCTATGAGGAAGAGCCGATTATTGCAGCGTTCTGTTCGATGTCTGCCGGACAGACGGAATCGGCGGAAACGGTCTGGGGACAGGCTATTCCGTATTTAGTGCCGGTAGACAGTGCAGCCGATGAAAGTGCACCGCATTTTTTGGAAGAAGTTTCATTTTCCAAGGATGATTTACAGAAAGCGATGAAAACGATTGCACCAAAGGCAAAATTTCCGGAAAACCAGCCGGAAAGCTGGCTGACGGTGGAGGAGGTTTCTGACTCCGGAACGGTAAAAACAGCGAAAGTTGGGGGCATTCCCGTGAGCGGACAGGATGTTCGGGCAGCATTGTCCCTGCGGTCGGCAGCGTTTACCGTGGAAGCTGAAACCGATTCCATTACGATTACCACAAAGGGCTATGGGCATGGGGTTGGAATGAGCCAATACGGGGCGAATGCTATGGCAAAGAACGGGGCAACGTGGAAGGAAATTCTGGCGTATTACTATCCGGAAACAACATTAACGGATTGCACTTAAAAATGGATTGTCTAGATTCCACCACCAAAAATAAGAATTTTTTCACCCTTTCCCCCGCAAAATCCCCCCAATCACACCAGAAAAGCAAACAAATCCACTGCTTTCACTGAAAAGATCCGATTTCGTGCGAAAGTATCTTAACAAATGTCGAAAAGATGTTCGGGCAGCATTGTCCCTGCGGTCGGCAGCATTTACCGTGGAAGCTGAAACCGATTCCATTACGATTATCACAAAGGGGTATGGGCATGGGGCAATGTCATTAACTTAAAACGGCTCTTGAATGGCAAGCA
>UMGO01057984.1_pt1 | contig 12751 bp, 7 predicted proteins | sample 1965301 | NCBI WGS metagenome assembly UMGO01 (sample SAMEA4836074, study PRJEB28245) | human gut metagenome | biome: gut microbiome; material: fecal sample | place: Denmark | collected 2008 | reverse complement strand
TATATGTTTTGTGCAATATTTAATTTTCAAACACGCTCTAGTTCTATATAAAAATCATGTATGCTATAATAAAGTCAGAGAATGCAGATTTTACGATAAGCTGGCAAAGGGGCGAAAAAGTATGAAAAAACGAATGTTGAAGATAATGAGTATGGGAGTTACGGCGTGTCTGTTGCTTGGAACAACACCGACACCGATGTTGACAAAGGCAGCAGTAACCGAAACAGCAAACCATATAGCAAATAAAAGCAAAGAATCGGAAAAGACAGAGACAAAGAAGAGCAAAGAATCTGAAGCGGTAAATACAGAGAAAACTAAAGAAACAGAAATACCGGGAGCAAAAAAAGAGAAAGAATCCGAAACAGTAAAATCAGAGAAAAGTAAAGAGACGGAAATAAAGAAAGCAAAAGAATCTGAGACAACAGAGACGAAGAAAAATAAGGAATCCGAGACAACAGAAACAAAACAGACGAAAGAAACTGCAGCAGCAGAGACAGGAAAAATTAAAGAACCTGAAACAGCAAATACAGACAAAAACAAAGCATCCGAAACTTCAGGCACACAGAAAAATAAGGAATCTGAAATTTCAGAAACGAAGAAAGAAACAGTAAGCAAAGGAACTGAAACACAAAAAGTAACAGAAGTACAAAAAGAAACTAAAATACAAAAAGAAACAGAAACACAGAAGAAAAACGAAGCAGCAAAGCAGAAAGCGAAAAACAAGGCAGCAGCTTCTGCAAATAAGAAACAGGGTATTGCACTGCAAAATGCGGCGGAGATAAGCGTTACGACGCAAAATGAGCTGAGGGCAGCTCTGAAAAATGATGCAGTTCAGACAATCAACATTGAAGGAAGTTTTACTTATACATATGAAGTGGAAACAGATAAGAAGATTGTCATTAAGAATGGGGCTGTTTTCAAATGGAGTGCTTATCAGGATACGTTCCGTATAACGGACATGCTGATTGAGAACGGAGCGGTTTTCCAGATCAGCCCATTTGATTTTATGTCAAAAGCGGTGGTAGCCGGTACGATCACCAATCAGGGTGACATTCAGGTAACGTCTGCAAGGGGCGAATGTTTCTTTACAGCATCGGTAAAAGGAAGCGGAACGTTTTCTCAGACAACAGAACAAACTTATATCAGCTATGGAGCCGTACAGGATGCTATGATTACCGGCACAGGCTATCGGATCAATCTTCTGAAGGATTTGTCTGTAACACCGACAGTCAGTCTGCCGGATTCTATGCAGACAGGAGATACGATCACACCGATTTTCACCAATATCATAGATGGCGTAGACCTTTCCAAAGCATTTACTTATAAATGGAACAATGGAAGTTATGATATTTATAATGGTGCGTCCAGTCCGATGCTGACGAAATCCGGAACATTGAAACTGACGGTGTCCCCGAAAAAACCATATATTATGCGGACCAGTACCAACAGTTATCCGGGCAGTTTGGATGCTAGGGGAACTGTTCAGAAAAAGCAGTATGATGTCATTTATGTAGATCCTGCAAATGGAAATAACAACAATCTGGGTGATACAAAAGAAACTTCCATGAAAACCATAACCGGTGCAATGAACAATCTCACAGAAAACGGAACGATCGTACTGCTCGGTGATTACAGCAGTTATACGGTGATCGATAAAAATGTGACGATAAAAAGTGAGGATGCTAAACAGTATTCGTTTGCACCGACATTGGCTCTGAATGCCGATAATCTTCGTGTGACACTGGATTCCGTGAATCTTTCAAATCTGACGGCAACGGGATACGGGACAAACGAAACACTGACCATAAAAAACAGCAGCGGAAGTATTCAGTCTACCGATCAGAATATTGCGAATGTTCAGGTGGAAGATTCCAACTTAAGCGGGAGACTGACAGCATCACAGAATCTGGAATTTAAAAATGTTACATTTTCTGGCAAATTTCAGACAGAAAAATTCATTGCTGACGGTAAAAATATCCTGATTCCGGAGAAAAACAGGATCAGCCGCATTGATGGAACAGCGACAATCACCAATCCGATCACGATACAGACCGAGCCGGTAAAAGGAAAGAAAGTACTGGAAATCAGCGAGAATAATAAAGATACGATTCTGTCAAAACTTAAACTGGCAGACACTCAGAATGATAAGTTCCAGATGAAAGTTTCAAAACAGTACAATGGCACATATATTACCATTACGCAGCGTGTGACATCCGGCGGAAAACTGCTGATTGCCAATGAGCCGTTTATCGGTGAGGCAGTAGAAGATTCTTATGCAACAATGCGAAATGAGGACTGTTCTGTAAAAACAGCAGTATGGAGCGGATACAGTCATGCGGCAGGATCAAAATGGGCAGCCGGTGATGTACCGGAACTGACGATCACGTTGAAGGTCTGGAGCAGCGACGGAACGGGCGTCGAGAGCAAACATTTTGATGAGACTTTCCGTGCACAGGATATCAAAGTGTATTCCTGGAAAGATCTGGACACCTATCCGGACACGGATTCGGATACAAACCTGAATAAGGATGCAGAGATTTTGGTAAAAGACGGACAGGGACTCAGTGCAGACGGTGAAACCTTTACGTTTACATTGCGTTATCCGGCCGTAGAGCGTATGGAACAGACGATCACGACAGACTGCAGTGCACGTAGTGCGTATTGCACAGAGAAGCTTGCTGCACGCCCGGTGCAGGCACAGGGTACGGTTTCCTATGAAAGCAGTGATCCGGATATTGCATCCGTAGATGCTGCAACGGGAGAAATTACCGCAAAGAAGCCTGGAAAGGTCAAAATCCTCATCCATGCCGCACAGACAGATCTTTATAAGGTCGCAAGTGCAGAATATGAGTTAACGGTGGACCATGCTGCGGTGACTGCACCGACTGCCATAACTGGTTTGAAATATAACGGAAAAGCACAGAAACTGGCAGCACCAGGAGAAACTCTGGAAGGCAAGATCATGTACAAGGTAAATGACGGTGAATGGAAAGAGGAAGTGCCGATTGCCGTCAATGCCGGAACATATACAGTATATTATAAAGCGGTAAGAGGAGAAGGACACGGAGAGACAGAAGAACAACATTTTGATGTAAATGTTTCTCAGAAAGAAATCGGAATAGAATGGACGAATACCGAAGTTATTTATGATGGAACGGAAAAATTACCGACAGCAGCCGCAAAAGGTCTGGCAGAAGGTGATACCTGTAATATTACAGTAACCGGAGGACAGACGGAGGCAGGCACTTATACAGCCCAGGCAGCTGCGATTGATAATGCAAATTATAAGCTTCCGGCAGAGACAACCGTTACTTTTGTCATTCGGAAAGCAGATTTTGAACTGACTGGCATGCCGCAGGCAAAAACAGATCTGGTGTATGACGGAAAAGAACAGGAACTGATCACGGCCGGTTCTGCAAAGAGTGGCACTTTGCTCTACAAACTGGGCGATGGCGAGTGGACAGAAAAAATCCCGTCCGCAGTACATGCAGGAACCTATGATGTATCTTATAAAATCGCAGGTGACAGCAATCATAATGATCTGATCGGTTTGGAAGTTCTGCATATCAAGATTGCGGCAAAATCAATCGCAGATGCAGATGTAAAACTGGCAGATGCATTGAAATATACCGGACAGCAGCAGAAACAGGAAATCTCAAAAGTGACGGCAGGAAATCTGGAAGTTCCAAAGGATGATTATGAAGTGAGCGGAAATCAGGCAGCAGAAGCCGGTGTCTATACGATGACGATCACAGCAAAAGAAGGAACAAATTTCACCGGAAGCAGAGAATGGACTTATGTAGTTGCACCGGTGAAAATGAGCCAGATCACAAAAGATAAAGACGGTAAAGTACAGATAGGGCATGGTACTTTTTCTGTGAAGATTGAACAGGACAAGGACACAGCACAAGCAGCACTTGTAACAAGCGAGGCAGAATTCATTGAGAAACTGGTGGATGCCGGTGATATTACAGCAGATGAGCTGACACGGACAGCAAACGGGGCATCGATGGAACTGCTGCTTCACATTCAGAATGAATCTTCGCTTGGTGAAGAATCCAGAACGCAGATACAGAAAAAAGCAGCAGAAAAAGGTTATACACCGGGAACCTGCTTTAAACTCAGTCTGAAAAAGTATATGACCGAAAACGGTACGACAGATCAGGGAACTGTGATTTCGCAGAACGGTAAAATAAAGCTTACCCTACAGATTCCGGAAAGTCTTCAGAATCAGAACAGTAAGAAAGACCGTACTTATTTTATTCTGTGCAGCAAGAATGGAAATGTGGAAGCATTAAACGGCACTTATGATGCAAAAGCAAAACCCATTACCTTTGAAGCAGAAGATTATGCCGATTATGCGTTGGTATATCAGGAGACAGATAAGCCTGATAATGGAGGCGGAAATGATCAGGAACCAGAAACGGACGATAACACAAAGAAAGATGATAATAAGCAGAACGGTAATAAAGACAATAACAAGAACAACAACAATAAAAACAATAACAAAAACAATAATAACAACAACCAGAACAATCCGCAAAATAACAATGGAAATGGCAGTCAGAAGTCAGGCATCACAACTACTGCTTCCGGAACTTCAGCGACAACTGCGGGCAGCACTGTAAAGGCCGCAAATACGGCGGACAGTGCGAATGTTTTCGGAAATATCCTGGCATTTCTCGGAGCATGGATGATTCTGCTTGGAGCCTGGATCAGAAGAAAAACAACAAAATAATCTCAGTGAAATTTAAAGGGAATCCCTGCCGCATGCAGGGCAATGGGATATACTTGCAAGGGTAAAATGTGTATAAAAAGGAGCCTGAAGCTATTTGCTTCAGGCTCCTTTTGAGCCAAAGTTTATGCGTTGCCGCTGACCGTTACATTTGCAACGCCTCCCCAGTCAGTTGATTTTTGAGGATCTTTTGTTTCACGGGAACAGGCATATACTTGAATTTATTAAGCATATATGATATATTGATTAAATCAACTGGATGTATATGTGAAGTAAAACGGATCAGATGAAAAAATCAAATGAAAGAAGGCTGCATATGGAAATGAAAGATGAATTTTTATTCAAAACACACATGCTCGATAAAAACGGAGAAAAGACCGGAGTAGATCAGATTGCGGATTATATGTTCCGGGCGGATATGATCTACAGAATGAAACTTGCATCGGACATGGGACTGCCGGTGCTTACCTTAATTGCACGGGAGCTGGAAGAGAAATTTGATGAAAATTCCAGTTTCCCGGTGACAGCAACGAAAAATGATCCAAATGCGCTGTCTCGCCAGAATGTCGGAAGGATCGCCAAGTTTATCATGGATAAGCTGGGTTATGTCCCGGCGGCGGGGAGGAGCGTCAGACTTCCGGCGGTGTCAAAGTCGAGGTATTTTTCGACAAGTGCGGTATATGAGAAAAAGAAAAAAGGAAGTTATGATTTTAAAATAACAGATTTTGTGATACACTTGCAGAAAACAAAATAACAGAAAAACGCCCAGAAAACTCCCCCTTTTTTCGAAATGTTATTTATAAATTATAATAGAAGATGGAAAGAGAATAAAACATATTTTCTTTCAGATCGGTGGCTTTCTGATGACGCAGCTCCGGGAAGTCACTGAAAAGAATAACACGAACAGGGTAGAAACGGAAAGGCGGGAAGTCATATGTCAGAAAAGATTTTTAAGGTGTCAGGGGAAGAATTCCGGAAACAGTACAAGGAAGCTTATGAAAGCGGAAGAGCATCACTTGCAGATAAAATGCCGGCGGAGTTCTTTGCGAGAACTGCCATTTCAGATGAGGTGGCAGTACTGCTTTTTCGGTATATGAGCTTTCTGGATGAGGCAGACAAAACAACCTGTCGTTACTTGCAGGAAGTAAAAAAACTGATCGAAAACGGAAAGTTCCAGCATTTGAAAGAGTGTGAAGGATTGAATCCACAGGTAATTGACATGATCGATACATTGTATGAAAAACGTCTAAGAGAATGCTGTGATGAACTGCTTTGTATTGCAATGACGATGTACCGCATTTTTAATATGCAGGAAAGACCATTGCAGAGGGCGGAATACAAAAGACGTACCGAAATGGCCTGGAGAGCAGTGAACAAAGCCAGAAAAGATAAGCTTATTGAGCTTTCTGAAAGGAAAAAAAGCTTAAAAGAGAGTCCGGCAGACAATATTCCACTGGCAGTGAAAGTGAAAGAACATTTTGACAGCAGTGGTATGCGTGGTCAGGAAGAGGCTAAAAAGATCGTGGCAATGAGCGTGCATAAATTTGTTATTAGTGAAGGAAAGGATCGAAATCCGATCCTTCTGGAAGGACCTACCGGTTCCGGAAAGACCTTTATGTTTCAGCTGCTTGAGGAAATGCCGGAATTGAAAGATCTGTGCTTTTTTAATTATTGTGCCTCTGATATGACACCGAATGGCTTCAGCGGGGATGACATTTCCAATGTTTTCTCAAAATATGAAAGAATGGCAAGACAAAAGATGAAGAAAGGTGAGAATGGCTTACAGATGCCGCTGGGAATTATTTTTCTTGACGAAATGGATAAGATCATCGGTATGTCAAACACAGACAGTAATGGTGAAGACTGCAATGCCATTGTGACAGCTCAGCTGCTGACTGCGATTGCCGGAACCCAGAACTATGGAAGTGTCGATACCAGTAAAATCCTGTTCATCATGGCAGGTGCTTTTGAGGAGCTTGAAAACAGCAGAAAGAAAAAGCGGGAAGAACACGGTATTGGTTTTGCAGTAAATGCATCCGCAAAGGAGAAAGAGAACAGCATGACCGGATATGATCTTCGGGAAGAACTGGAAGAGATCGGTGTTTCAAAGCAGTTTCTCGGAAGGGTGCCTTACATTGTACATATGGACCGGCTGTCAAGAGCTCAGCTGCGTCAGATTCTGGTGGATAAGGAACATGGAGTATTTGGTAAGAAACAGAAGTGGTTCAAAAGGAACGGAAAAACGTTGACTTACGATGAGGATCTTGTGGAGGAGATTCTGGATCGTATGGAAGAACACGATATGGGAGCCAGAGGAGCGGCTGCAATGCTGGAGACATTGATCGGAACAGCAGAATACGATATGTTCGCAAACGGTTATAAGAATTTACATCTGCACAAAGGAATGTTCTTCAGAGAGGAACCTGTTTTCGATGAACAGAAAGGTAAGAGTCGTGATAAATAGTATAAAGAAAATTTTTCTGATCATTAAATGGTTTTTTGTATGGGTTTACAGAAAAACAGAACAGTTCTGCAAAAGAGTATGGAGAAGACAGGATTTACTGTTATGTCTTGCAACTTTGACCATGATCGGTTATGCTACATTCTGGAGATATGACAATGAGATTTTTGATGGGAAAGAAGTCTGGTGGATGATATCCGTGATCGCCGGTCTGGTTGTGGCACTGATCATCGGGATCGTCGGTTACCGTATTTTTTTCAGATGTGCACCGCCGCTGTATCTTGTGTTTTCTGTGGTGCATCTTTTCCAGAGAAAACCGATGATCGAAAAAGAATTCGAGGCAACACTGAGAAATCTGTTTCTGAATGACCACAGGGCAGAAAGCACGGTTGAACTTGTACTGATGCTTCTGACAGCATTTGTGCTGGCGGCATTTGAAAGAAGAAACCGGGCACTGTTTCGAAAAGAAAGAGAACAGAAAGAGAGGGAAAAAAGTTTAACCGGAAGAAGAGCAAGAAGGATGAAGAAAAAGAGTCCGACAAAGCCGGATGAAGGCTTTTTGGGAAAGCATTTTCCGTGTATCATTACCGGGGCTATGATCCTGGTGATGATGTTCTCTTATCTGTTTTCCGGATTTGTGGTAAGAGTTGTGTGTATAACAGTGGCTGTTTTTACGTTGACTGTTTATACAGCTCCGCTGGTCCGGAAAGTCCGGGCGGTGCTCTTTGCCACGGCAGGATTTGTGTGCAGCTTCCATCATGAACTGTCAATCCTGAAATACAACAAAGCGAACGGGAGCTATTTCCTGAAGTGGATGGCGGAGCGTGGATCACTGCCGAATATCCTGATCTGGGAAAAATTCGGACTGATCGGATACTGTCTGGTTGTGGCAGCAGTCCTGAGTATTATCTGGTTTATCTGGAGAGCATGGAGATATGCAAATAAAAAAGGTAATGTCTGTGATGAAGTGATTTCCATTACCGCTTTTGTACATTTTGCTCTCGCAGGAACCTATTTTGTGGCAGAAATGGCATTTCCGGATGGAAATTATTTCTGGGGAAATAACCTTCCGTTTTTTACAGGAACTCTGGAAAATAATCTTTTGTATCTGGCAGAGCTGGGGATCGTGTATCGGATCCTGAGAAAAAGTATTGGAAAATAGCGGGCAGATGCCGGATGTCTGAAAAGGAGGCAGTGTATGAATCCAATTTGTTTGTCGATTAAGCAGGAAGAAACCGGAAAAAGAATCAAACAGCTGTTGCAGGATCACGGATACAAGGTAAAAGATATCCAGGGGGCGATGGGATTTGAAACGCCGCAGGTGGTATACAAATGGCTGTCAGGCAAGTCGCTTCCAAGCCTGGACAACTTCGTGATCCTGAGCAGATTGCTGAATACAAGCATTGAAGATATCCTCGTCATTGACGGGGATTCTTTTTTGTCTTTCTTGCTGCGTTTCGTTGAAAAAAATGGCTTTTTTGCTTTAAAGGGAGTATAATCGAAATGCATTAAATGATCTGGAAGCCGGCAAGGTGGATCTGCTGGGACCGCTCCTAAAGAATGAATATACAGAAGAGATTTATAATTTTCCGGAACAGGATTACGGCACGGTTTATACAACGCTCTCTGTGCACTGGAAACCGGAAATCTGCGTGAGGATAACGCTGCTTCTGTTGTGCCGCTGAAAGTAGGACTGTGGGAACAGGCAAAAACAAGAAATCAGGAAGTGATCTCAAATGTTTCTCTTGATCCGATTTCCGGAACTAGGATTATAGAGAGATTTGCACCAAGGCCGTATTATTTTGCATCTGAGGACGAGGATCTGCTGAAAGAAGTGGATGAGGCGATCAGCATCATCAAGCAGGTGCAGCCGAGCCTTCCGGATGTACTGTTTGATAAATATTTCCGCAATACAAGATATGTTTTCGCACCGACACAGCAGCAGAAAGACTATCTGAAATCGATGGATACGCTGGAAGTGCTGTGTGTGGAGCGAGATGCTCCTTATGTTTATCAGAAAGAGGGAAAACCGGCAGGAATGATGGTGGAAATCCTGAATAGTTTTGCAGAAGAGACCGGAGTTTCGATCAATTATACATTCTGCCAGAGCCGCGATGAGGCTGAACAGAAATTAAAAGAAGAATCTTATGACCTGATGATCGGTCTTTCTTTTGATTCAGAATACTGTGCACGTCTTGGATTTGTGCGAAGCAAGTCTATTATGGAGTCCAATCTGGCTTATCTGCATCGTTCGGAGAACAGCAGCCACAAAACGGTTGCGATTGAAAAAGGAATGGAAAGCCTGGTAGATACAACGGAATTTCAGGAAGTGATAAAATGTGATAATATCGTACAGTGCATGGAAGCGGTCACAAACGGAAGAGCAGATTATGCAGTCGGAGACCGTTCAGCCCTGGAATATTATATGTATGATACTTACAGCACACTGGTTACCGGCCTGATCTCGGGAAGTGCACAGAATATCTGTATTGCGATCGCAAGAGAAAGCAATCTGCAGTTTATAAGGCTTGTGAATGACTATATTTACAGCCTGTCGGATCTGCAGAAAACAACATTTCTGGAAGAAGGAAATATGCACTTGTATAAAACATCGCTGCGAGGCTATGTACGGATGCATCCGATCCAGACGATGCTGCTGTTTTCCGGACTGACTGCATTTATTGTGGTTGCATGTTCCATGATGTTTCACGCGAAACGAATGCATAAAAAGAATATGGAACTGGAAATGGCGAATCAGGCGAAAAGCGAATTTTTGACCAGAATGTCCCACGATATCCGCACGCCGATGAATGGTATCATCGGTATGCTGGATATTTCGGATAAATGTCTGGACAATCCGGAGGCGGTAAGAAAATATCATAAAAAGATCCGCGTGGCGTCGGAGTATCTGCTGTCGCTGATCAATGATGTTCTGGATATGAGCAAACTGGATTCGGGGGAAATGTATTTTGCGGAAGAATCCGTGTATCTGCGGGAAATGCTGGAAAACTGTAGGGATATCATGGAGACAAGAGCGGCAGAACATGGGATCGAACTGGAAACGCCGGGGCTTGAAAACTTTAACCCGCCGAGGGTTCTGACAAGTGAACTGCATATCCGCCAGATCGCCATGAATATCATCAGCAATGCGATCAAATACAATAAGCCAAACGGAAAGATCATAGCAACGGCGGAAGTCGTAAATCAGACAGAAGATTACGTTACCTGCAGATTTATGGTAAAAGATACCAGAATCGGCATGAGTGATGATTTTCAGAAAAATATGTTTGATCCATTCTCGCAGGAATACGGAAAAGACCGCAGTGAGTTTAGGGGAACCGAACTTGAACTTTCTATCGTGAAGCGGATCGTAGATCAGATGGGCGGCGAAATCCGGGTCGAGAGCAAAAAAGGAGTCGGAACTACCTTTACCTGGACGTTGACATTTAAAACAGATAAAGAATACCGGGAAGAAAAAGTGGCGGCAAACCAGCAGGACTTCAGTCTGGCTGGGAAAAAGATCCTGGCAGCAGAAGATAATACCTTAAATGCAGAAATTCTGATATTCCTGCTGGATGATATGGGAGCGGACACGGTGCTTGTGGAAAACGGAAAACAGGTTGTAGAGGCATTTAAAGAATCCGACTGGGATGAATATGACTGCATTCTTATGGACGTTATGATGCCGATCATGGACGGTTACACGGCAACTCGCAGAATCCGCGGTCTGTCAAGGCCGGATGCACAGAGCATACCGATCATCGCCCTGACAGCAAATGCATTTGCAGAAGACAGAAAGAAAGCAATGGAAGCCGGTATGAATGACCACGTCGCAAAACCGGTCGATATGAAGGTACTGACAGCAGTGCTGCAAAAGTATCTGGAGAAATAAAAACAATATCATAGAAGAGAGAGCAAAAGAACATGAAAATGCATCTCTGTACAGAGACAAGCTGGAGAAATAAAAAAGCAATATAGAAACAGAAAGGGCATAATATCTGAGATATGGGACATTTTTATTTTGTACGACATGGACAGACCATCTGGAATGTGGAAAATAAAATCTGCGGTGCGACCGACATTGCACTGACAGAATTCGGACATCAGCAGGCGATCGAAACCGGAAGAAAGATTCTGGCAGAAGGCATTAAGGCAGATGAGATTTTATATTCTCCGCTGATCAGAGCGGCGGATACTGCCAGACATATTTCGGAGATCACCGGAATACCGGCAAGAGTCGAGCCGCGTCTGACAGAACAGCGTTTTGGAAAGTGGGAAGCTACCGCAAGAAACGGCGAAGCATTTAAGAAAGCAAAAGAATGTTTCGCATGCAGCCACGAAGGAGGAGAATCTACTCTGCATCTGGCACAGCGGATCTATAATCTGCTGGATGAGATCAAACAGGAATCGGACGAAAAAACCTATATTCTTGTGGCACACAATGGAATTGCGAGAGTGGTGCAGTCCTATTTCTACGATATGACAAACGAAGAATACGCTGCTTTCGGAGTGAAAAACTGTGCGGTAGTACGGTATGATTTTTAAAATAGTTTTGGAAAAGCTCTGCAAAAAGCAAACGTGGGAGTTCAGGAATCGGTTATGAGAGATATAGTGTATGCAGGTGTTGTGGGGTGTGTTATGGATGGAAATATTGCATAAATATACAGCAAAATTGAGTTGGAGGGGAAAGGGACATGAAGAAATATCAGTTTTACGGCTGGGAACAGGCAGATGTTCCGGCAACTTCAAAAACATATGAAAAAATAAAAAATCCAAAAGAATTATATGATATATTATCAGAAATTTGGTGTGTGGATACCTGTGCACCGAGAATGAGGGAAAGATGGAGCAAAGAGAATCAAACATTAGGACAATGTTCTATTACGGCATTTCTGGCACAGGATATCTTTGGCGGAAAAGTGTATGGGATTCTCAGACCGGGCGGAAATTATCATTGTTATAATGTGGTGGGGGATTGTTGCTTTGATCTGACAAGCGAACAGTTTGGCGATGAAATTCTTGATTACAGAGAGAATCCGGAGCAGTTCCGCGAGGTACATTTCCAGAAAGAAGAGAAAAGGCAGAGATACGAGTATCTGAAAAAAGAACTGGAAACATATCTCGGCAGGGCATCGGAGCAGACGAAACAGCTTTACAAAGTATTATTAAGCAAAGGTTACCCCAAAGAACTTTGTGCGGAGATAGCCTACAAAAATATGAACACAGACTATACGGCGACCAGGATGTTAGGTTATCTGTACCGCGTGACAAATCCAAGGATTGAAGATTTAGTAGATGAAATGCTGGCAATTCTGAGTGACAGGGAAGCAATCATACAAAAGAAGGAACTGGAGCACGCACAGGCAGTGATCAATGATATGTATAAAAATGGACTGTAAAAACATGGTTCACGTGAAAAAATCCGGTTGAGAAAAGAGTTTAACGAAAGAACTTAGCCGGATTTTTTTGTATATAACAGTAAAAGAATATTATAAGCGGTTATTACGAAAAAGGATGGATAAAAAATGGTCAGAACAATCGTAAAAGATATTTTC
>UMGO01059707.1_pt1 | contig 12852 bp, 10 predicted proteins | sample 1965301 | NCBI WGS metagenome assembly UMGO01 (sample SAMEA4836074, study PRJEB28245) | human gut metagenome | biome: gut microbiome; material: fecal sample | place: Denmark | collected 2008 | reverse complement strand
GGCGGCAATTGTATCCGGTGCGGTACTTTTGATTCTGGCAGACAACCGGAGAAAAAGAAAACACGGAGAATAGATAAGCAGACAGAAAGAAAAGCGAAAAAGGGCAGATGAACCACAAAAATCGGTTTACCTGCCCTTTTTCAGGCGGATCAATTTTGATTATCGGGGCAGTCGCCAGGGTCTCATGTGAGTATGCACGTTGGCTTGTTACTCGCGTAAATTAGGAACGGTCTGCTCCGCCGGTGTGTACCACCCGTTTTTCCACCAGACTGACCGCCTGATAGAGAATCATGGCGATGATGCACAGGAGAATGATCGACAGGATCATCCAGTCAAGTTTGAAGATCTGACTGCTGTAGATAATGAGAAATCCCAGTCCCTGCCTGGCTCCGATGAATTCACCGATGACAACACCAACCAGACAGAGCCCGATATTGACTTTCATAACGTTCAGAAGATAAGGGACCGAAGAGGGCAGTGCCACACGCAGAAGTTCATCTTTCCGTTTTCCACCGAGGGTACGGATGAGCTTCAGAGAATCAGGATCAATTTCCGTAAAGCTGGTATACAGATTCAGGATGGAGCCGAAGATCGCAACGGAGATCCCGGCAAGGATGATCGTCTTATAATTTGCACCGAGCCATACGATCAGCAGAGGAGCCAGTGCCGACTTCGGAAGGCTGTTCAAAACCACAAGGTAAGGCTCCAGGATCGCAGCAAGCCGGGGACAGAGCCAGAGAAGGACGGAGAAAAAGAGACTGAAACCTACGACAAGAAAGAAACTGGCAAGTGTCTCGAACACGGTGATCCCGATATGTGAGAGCAGATGGTTTGTCAGAAGCAAGGTCCGGAAAGCAAGACATACCTGACCGGGGCTTCCGAAGATAAAGGAATCGATGAACCCGAGCCGTGCACTGACCTCCCAGAGTAGCAGAAAAACTAGAAAGACAGCCAGCCGCATCAGGCGGATAAACTTCTGTCTTTTTTTGTGTTTTCGTAAAAAAGACTGTTGTGCAGATGAATCAGGTATCATGATTTAACTCCTTCCAGATCTGTTGAAAATATTGCTTGAATTCGGGGGCATTTCGCATCTGCATGGGAGTGCGGTCGGCAAGGGTGGTGAGAATGGGGAACTCGCACCGGACGCAGGCAGGGGCTTTCGAGAGGATGATGACCCGATCAGACATGCTGATGGCTTCGGAGATATCGTGGGTGACCAAAAGCGCGGTTTTCCCTTCTTTACGCAGGATCTTCCAGATGTCATCACTGACGGAAAGTCTGGTCTGATAATCCAGTGCACTGAAAGGTTCATCGAGAAGCAAAAGTGCGGGTTCCAGGGCAAGGGTGCGGATCAGTGCGGCCCGTTGTCGCATCCCGCCGGAAAGCTGGGAAGGGTGGGAGAAACGGAAGTTCCAGAGCCCATACTCCTGTAAGAGACGGTCAACGTGTGAGAGGGATTCTTTTGTTTTCCTTTTTTGAATTTCAAGACCAAGAAGGACATTTTCATAGATGGTCAGCCATTCGAAAAGATGATCCTTCTGCAGCATATATCCGACAGAGAGAACAGAATGTTCCCGTGGAAGTCCCTGCATGGTGATCTGTCCCTGTTCCGGTATCAGAAGTCCGGCTATCAGATTCAGGACGGTACTTTTTCCGCATCCGCTGGGCCCTACCAGAGAGACAAACTCGCCTTCCTGAACGGAAAAACTGATTTGTGAGAGTGCCTGGATCTCTCCGGAGAGTGTGTGATACGAAAGTCCGACATGGTCAAGTTCCAATAAAGCAGGCATAGAAAAAACCTCCGTGTCCTGGAATTATGTATTCCCACAGTAACAGGCAAAATGCACTAAAAGCAGAAAAATAAGAGTCAGGGAATACACTATAGTTTATTATATGAAAAAGACAACGAATGGTTATATATTAAGATTTGCTTACGAAAGTGTAAGATTTCCGAAAATCGGTTGTGACGATGGTGAAAACTGTTATAATAAAGTCCTGTAAAGTCCCGGAGAAAGGAAAAGAATATGACAATATGGAATAAAATAAGGACCGGTCAGTGGATTTCACGGACTTATCTGCTGATGCTGGTGTTTAATCTGCTGTATAATTCGCTGATCTATTATAGTGGTCAGTGGATGGGAACTCATACGAAAGCCTGGAATATCGAAATATCTTTGGACAATCAGATTCCGGTAATCCCCTGGTTTGTGGGAATCTATTTTTCGTTTTTCCTGTTCTGTGCAGTTAATTTTCTGCTGATGGGTTATTATGGGAAGAAAAAAGCCTGTCTGTTTTTATGTGCGGAGCTTCTGGCCAAGACAGTATGTGGAATCTTTTACCTGTGTTTTCCGACAACGAATCTTCGGCCGGAGATCGTGGGAACGGACTTCTGGAGCCGGATGCTTGTGGAATTGTATCAGATGGATGCAGCAGTGAACCTGTTTCCGTCGATTCACTGTATGGACAGCTGGTTTTGCGTGGTGGTACTTCGGAATATCCGGAAAGTACCGGGCTGGTATATGACGATCACCTGGATCTGGGCTGCGGCAATCTGTGCATCCACGTTATTTACAAAACAGCACGGGATTCTGGATGTGGCAGCAGGGATAGCACTTGCGGAACTCAGCTATCTATGTGTGATCCGCTGGAAAAAAACAGAACGGTTCCGTCTGTGGATGGAGAAAAAACGGATATGAAAAATAAGAAAAAAATCATAGGAAACGGTATTTTCCTGTTCCTGGTGCTTGGTCTTACCCTGTATGGTGTCTTTCATGGAGAAGATCTGGGACTGATCTGGGAAAATGTCAAAAAAGCGGATAATCGCTACCTCTTCCCGGCAGTCATCTGTGTGATATTTTTTATCTGGGGAGAGTCGATTATTATACATTATCTGCTGTATACTCTGCAGATCAGGCTGAAAAAGTGGAAGTGTTTTCTGATCTCTTCGGTAGGCTTCTTTTTCAGCTGTATTACACCATCGGCAAGTGGCGGGCAGCCGATGCAGATGGTATATCTGAAAAAAGAAAAGATTCCGATCTCGGTATCCTCCGTAGTACTGATGATCGTAACCATTACCTACAAACTGGTGCTGGTGATGCTTGGATTATTTGTACTGTTCTTTCAGCCGCGGATCACAGATACCTATATGCAGAATGTGATGCCGGTGATGTGGCTGGGACTGTGGCTGAATGTATTCTGTGTGACATTTATGCTGCTTCTGACCTTTCATCCGCAGCTGATGCGGCAGATTCTGGTAAAAGGACATGAAGTTCTTGTAAAAATGCATATCCTGAAAAAGAAGACCTCCCGTCTGGAAAAACTGGAAGGAGCCATGGTCGAGTATCAGAAGACAGCAGAATATCTGAAAAATCATCCGGGCGTGGTAGGCATCGTGTTTCTGATCACCTGTCTGCAGCGTGTTGCATTGTTTTTTGTAACATATTTTGTTTATCGATCTTTTGGTTTACATCAGTACAGTATGTATGATATTGTAATACTTCAGGGTATGATTTCCGTGGCTGTGGATATGCTCCCGCTGCCCGGAGGTATGGGAATCTCAGAAAAGCTGTTTTCCATGCTGTTTACAGGGATTTTCGGGCAGGTAAAGGTTCTGGCGGGACTGATCCTGAGCCGTGGACTGAGTTATTACACAGAGCTATTGATCAGTGCAGTCATGACTGTAGCTGCGCAGCTGTTTCTTGGTAATGAAAAAGAACACAGAGAAAAGATCAGCGAAAAGCTGAAAACGATACAGGAAAAGGGAAAAGGATACGAAAGAAAGAGGGGGAACTCATGATAAGTTTTATTGGTTATTACAATTACACGGTGATTCTGACGTATATCAGTCTGTTTTGTTCCATTGCGGGGATGCTGTTTACTGTGAACGGGTGGTATAAGATGGCAGTGTTGTGCCTGGCTCTTTCGGGACTGTGTGACATGTTTGACGGAAAAATAGCCAGAAGAAAGACAGACCGTACGGATGATGAAAAATGTTTTGGTATTCAGATCGATTCCCTGTGTGACATGGTCTGCTTTGGAGCATTTCCGATTCTGCTGGCCTACAGCCTTGGTATGAGAGGGCCGATTGGTATCGTGATCCTTGCATGGTACGGAATGAATGGTGTGGTCCGTCTCGGTTACTTTAATGTCTGTGAGACAAAACGTCAGGAAGAGACGGAGGAAGTGAGAAAATATTACAGCGGTCTGCCGATCACATCGATCGCTGTCGTGCTGCCGCTGGTGTTTGTGCTGCATACGGTGCTGAGGAACCATTTTGCAGTGGCACTTCATGTGGCTATGTTTGTCGTCGGTACGCTGTTTGTGACGAATATCCGGGTGAAAAAACCCAGGAATTCCACACTGGCAGTCCTGGTCGGCGTTGTTGCCCTGGCAATCTTAAAAATCTTTCATATTTTTTAGTTTTTAATAATGATGATCAAAAGCCGAAATGTATTACGGAGTATTGCAGATGACATACGACAACATTTTGGCTTGTGTTTTATACATGTTTTTTCGAAAAGTCAGGTACAGAATAATTCTGAGAACATATATGTAAAAGGGAGAGAGCATATGAAATACGCAGATCGATACGGAAATCGCTGGGAAGAAACCGGATTCCAGGATCGTTTTCTGGAAAAATTATATAAAAGCGTACCGGGGCGTGCGGTGGTAAAAGTGCTGGTACATCCGTGGGTTTCCGGAATGGGTGGCTGGATATTGAGCCAGAAAGCATCCTGCTGGCTGATCCCGTTATTCTTAAAAGGACATCCGATGGATCAGTCCGGCTGGGTCAAACAAAGATTTACCTCCTATAATGATTTCTTTATGAGAAAGCTGAAATCGGGACAACGTCCGGTGGAAGAAGATACGGCGCGGATCATCAGTCCCTGTGATGCCAAACTTACCGTCTGTCCGATCACGGAGTACGGGATCATGAAGATCAAGCATACGCCGTATACGGTAAAAGAACTGTTAAAGAGTGAAAAACTGGCTCGTGCCTATGAAGGCGGCTATGGATTCGTTTACCGCTTGACAGTGGACGACTATCACAGGTATATTTATACAGAAACCGGAAAAAAATCCGGCAACTATAAGATACCCGGAATCTTCCATACGGTTAACCCGATTGCAAACGATCAGGAGCCGATCTATAAGGAAAATACCAGAGAGTTCTGCCTGATCAGGACAACCGATGCAGGAACCGTCCTGCAGATGGAGGTTGGTGCACTGATGGTGGGGAAAATCGAGAATGATCAGGAAGAAGCGTTTGTACACCGGGGAGAGGAAAAGGGAAGATTTGCATTCGGCGGTTCTACGATCGTGGTGCTTTACCAGCGGGGACAGGTTCAGCCGGATCAGGATCTTCTGGACAACAGCCGGGACGGTTACGAAACAAAAGTAACCCAGGGAGAGGCTGTAGGAGATAAGGTGGAAAAATGCAGAAAATAAATTATCAGAAATTAATGGAAAATGAAATCGCACACAACAGGCAGGAGCAGAAAGTTCCTGCCTTGCTTTTACACAGCTGTTGTGCGCCGTGCAGCAGTTATTGTCTGGAGACATTGAGTGAGGACTTTGCGATCACGGTGTTTTATTACAATCCGAATATTTATCCGGAAGATGAATACTGGAAACGGGTGAGAGAACAGGAGCGGTTTATCGGTCTTCTGCCTGCGAAACATAAAATCTCTTTTCTGGAAGGCAACTATGAAAAAGAACGGTTTTATGAGACAGTAAAAGGCCTTGAAAAGATCCCGGAGGGTGGAGAGCGCTGTTTTGCGTGTTATCGTCTGCGGCTGTCGGAGGCGATCAAAGAGGCGGAGAAGGGTGGATTTGACTATGTGACCACTACACTAACGATCAGTCCGATGAAAAATGCGCAGAAATTAAATGAAATCGGAGAAGAACTGTGCCGGGAAACAAAAGTGGCGTGGCTGCCGTCTGATTTTAAGAAGAAGAACGGGTACAAACGGTCCACCGAACTGTCAAAAGAATACGGGATGTACCGGCAGGATTACTGCGGATGTGTGTTCTCGATGCGGGAGCGTGAAGAGCAAAAAGCCCGGATCGAGCAGGAAATCTTGCAGAATAACGGAATATAAAAAGCGACTTGCGCCGACACAGGATTAATGATAGAATGATTTCAGACTTTACTATGAGAAAGTAAATGGCAGTGAATCCGCTGATTCCCGGATAATTTAAGAGAGGAACAGGAAAAGAAGTCTGCCGGAAAATACAGGGAAGAGAGGAAACAATATGGCACAGTTATGGGGAGGCCGTTTTACAAAAGAAACGGACAAACTTGTATATAATTTTAACGCATCCATCGGATTCGATCAGAAGTTTTTCCATCAGGATGTACAGGGAAGCAAAGCACATGTGACGATGCTTGCAAAACAGGGGATTCTGACAGAAGATGAGAAAAATCAGATCATCGCCGGACTGGACAGTATCGTGGCGGATGTGGATGCCGGTAAACTGGAGATCACCAGTGAGTACGAAGATATCCACAGTTTTGTGGAGGCCAATCTGATCGACCGGATCGGTGACGCAGGTAAGAAACTGCACACCGGACGAAGCAGAAATGATCAGGTAGCGCTGGATATGAAACTGTATGTCAGAGACGAGATCAAAGAACTGGACGAACTGGTAAAGAAGCTGCTGGTGACACTGAATAAGATCATGGAAGAAAATCTGCATACTTATATGCCGGGATTCACCCATCTGCAGAAAGCACAGCCGATCACACTGGCACATCATATGGGTGCGTATTTTGAGATGTTCCGCAGGGACAGAGGCCGTCTTGCAGACATTTACGAAAGAATGAACTATTGCCCACTGGGAAGCGGAGCGCTTGCAGGAACCACCTATCCGCTGGATCGTGCCTACAGTGCCGAACTGATGGGATTTGCCGGTCCTACGATGAACAGTATGGATTCCGTAGCAGACAGAGATTATGTGATCGAACTGTTATCTGCCATGTCCACGATCATGATGCATCTGAGCCGTTTTTCCGAGGAAATCATCATCTGGAACTCCAACGAGTATCAGTTTGTGGAGATCGATGATGCCTACAGTACCGGAAGCAGTATCATGCCACAGAAGAAAAACCCGGATATCGCCGAGCTGGTAAGAGGAAAGACCGGCCGTGTTTATGGCGCGCTGATGTCGATTCTGACAACCATGAAGGGAATTCCGCTGGCATATAATAAAGACATGCAGGAAGACAAGGAACTGACCTTTGACGCGATTGATACCGTAAAAGGGTGTCTGGCATTGTTTGAAGGTATGGTTTCCACAATGAAGTTCCGTAAAGATGTGATGGAAAACAGTGCAAAACACGGATTTACCAATGCAACGGATGCAGCAGATTATCTGGTAAATCACGGGGTACCGTTCCGTGATGCACATGGCATTGTCGGCCGTCTGGTGCTGTACTGCCTGGACAAAAAAATTCCGCTGGACGAGATGACTCTGGAAGAATACAAAGCGATCAGTCCGGTGTTTGAAGAAGATATTTACGAAGCCATCAGCATAAAAACCTGTGTGGAAAAACGTATGACCATCGGTGCTCCGGGACCGGATGCCATGGAAAAGGTGGTAGAGTGGAATAAAAAATATTTGGAAGAAAAGTAAAAAAGTGTTGATTTTTTCAGAAAACTGGTATAGTATTACCAAGTAAATACAAATGTACGCGAGAGAAATACAAAAAGTTACGGTTGTGCATTGAGTAAGAAGAATGAGGAGTGAAATCACAATGAGCAGCAAATTAAGAGTAGGTATTTTAGGAGCAACAGGAATGGTAGGACAGAGATTCATCTCTCTGCTGGAAAATCATCCGTGGTTTGAAGTAGTAACTGTAGCAGCATCCCCGAGAAGTGCAGGAAAAACATATGAAGAAGCCGTAGGCGGACGCTGGAAAATGGATACTCCGATGCCGGAAGCTGTAAAAAAACTGGTAGTTATGAATGTAAATGAAGTGGAAAAAGTAGCTTCCACCGTTGATTTTGTATTTTCAGCAGTAGATATGTCCAAAGAGGAAATCAAAGCGATCGAGGAAGAATATGCAAAAACTGAAACACCGGTTGTTTCCAATAACAGTGCTCACAGATGGACACCGGATGTACCGATGGTAGTGCCGGAGATTAACCCGGAACACTTTGAGGTTATCGAATCTCAGAAAAAACGTCTGGGAACCACACGCGGATTCATCGCTGTAAAACCAAACTGCTCCATCCAGAGTTATGCACCGGTTCTGACTGCATGGAAAGAATTCGAGCCATACGAAGTAGTTGCTACTACATACCAGGCAATCTCCGGAGCAGGTAAAACCTTCAAAGACTGGCCGGAAATGGTAGAAAACATCATCCCATACATCGGCGGGGAAGAAGAGAAGAGTGAACAGGAACCGCTTCGTATCTGGGGTAAAGTAGAAAACGGTCAGATCGTAAAAGCCAGCGAACCGGTGATCACCTGCCAGTGTATCCGTGTTCCGGTACTGAACGGACATACCGCAGCAGTCTTTGTAAAATTCAGAAAGAATCCTACCAAAGAACAGCTGATCGAAAAACTGGTGAACTTCAAAGGATTCCCACAGGAAGCAGAACTTCCGAGTGCTCCGAAGCAGTTTATCCAGTATCTGGAAGAAGACAACCGTCCACAGGTTAAGATGGATGTCAACTTCGAAAACGGTATGGGAATCAGCGTAGGCCGTCTGAGAGAGGACACTGTATACGACTGGAAATTCGTAGGTCTGTCCCATAACACTGTAAGAGGAGCTGCCGGCGGTGCTGTTCTGTGTGCAGAGACTCTGAAAGCAAAAGGATATATTCAGGCAAAATAAATAAGAATGCAAATAAGAAAAATAAAATCCCGGGTGTGTTGCGTGCCCGGGATTTTTTACTTTACAGGAAATTGATTTCCTGTAAGATTCTGTGCATCGCGTAGCGTGTTGCTGGGCACGGAGCGAACAGTAACGATTTCAATATAGGAACCAGGCATGTTCCGGAGTGCACTTGAATTTCCGGAAGAAAAACGGTATACTCTTTGTTGCCCCTGTGAGGTTTTTATATCGCAGGGACGCTGAAGAGACGAGAAAGGGTTAAATTTATATGAATAAATCCGTATTTATCGCAGAGAAACCAAGCGTAGCCCAGGAATTTGCCAAGGCGTTAAAGGTGAAGACCACGCGGCATGACGGATATCTGGAATCGGAAAATACAATTGTCACCTGGTGTGTGGGTCATCTGGTGACGATGAGTTATCCGGAAGTTTATGATATCAAGTACAAGCGCTGGACTCTGGAAACTCTGCCTTTTCTGCCCGGGGAGTTCAAGTATGAAGTCATCCCATCGGTAAAAAAGCAGTTTGAGATTGTCAAGGGACTGTTAAACCGCCCGGATGTGGACACCATCTATGTCTGTACCGACTCAGGAAGAGAGGGAGAGTATATCTACCGTCTGGTGGCACAGATGGCCGGCGTCAGGGGAAAGAAAGAGAAACGTGTCTGGATCGATTCCCAGACGGAAGAGGAGATCATCCGCGGAATCAAAGAAGCGAAGGATCTGAGTGCTTATGATAATCTGAGTGCATCGGCATATCTGCGGGCGAAAGAAGACTATCTGATGGGTATTAACTTTTCCAGGATCCTGACACTGCGGTATGGAAACAGTGTGTCCAACTATCTGGGAAATAAATATCAGGTGATTTCCGTAGGGCGGGTCATGACCTGTGTGCTTGGAATGGTAGTGCGAAGAGAGAGGGAGATCCGTGAATTCGTAAAAACACCGTTTTACCGAGTGCTCGGCAAGTTCTCTCTGGAAGGAAGAACCTTCGACGGAGAATGGCGTGCTGTGGAAGGCAGCCGGTATTTTCAGTCACCGGATCTGTATAAGGAAAATGGTTTCAAGGACAGAAACCGGGCGGAAGAACTGAAAGGCATTCTGGAACGGGAGAGTGCAGTCAGTGTGACGAATGAACTTTCCGGTTCCAACGGAATGGCACAGCAGACAGCTCCGGCACATCAGGCGGTGCTTGAGAAGATCGAGAAGAAAAAAGAGAAGAAGAATCCACCGCTTTTGTATAACCTGGCAGAATTGCAGAATGACTGTTCCCGGATGTTCAAGATCAGTCCGGACGAGACACTGCGGGTGGTGCAGGAACTGTATGAAAAGAAGCTGGTGACATATCCAAGAACGGATGCCCGTGTGCTTTCCACTGCAGTTGCCAAGGAGATAAGCCGAAACCTGAAGGGTTTAACGAGATACCAGATGGCAGCACCGTTTGCACAGGAGATTCTGGAGGCGGGAAGTTTTCAAGGGATCGAAAAGACCAGATATGTCAATGACAAGCAGATCACAGACCATTATGCGATTATTCCTACCGGTCAGGGACTGCAGAATCTTGGCAGACTGCCGCAGATTTCACAGAAAGTGTATCAGGTGATCGTTCGCCGGTTTTTGAGTGTGTTTTATCCGGCGGCGGTGTATCAGAAGGTGAGTCTGGTGTCAGCGGTCGGAAAAGAGAAGTTGTTTTCGAGTTTCAAGGTACTGGTGGAGGAAGGGTATCTGAAGGTGGCCAACGTACCATCCGGAAAGAAAGAAGAGGATGCGAAAAATGCAGAGGAGAAAACGGATGATATCCAGTGTGATGCCGCCTTTCTTGCCTGCCTGCAAAAGCTGAAAAAGGGCGCCATTCTTCCGGTCGATGGATATGAGATCAAAGAGGGAGAAACTTCTCCGCCGAAACGGTACAATTCCGGTACGATGATCCTGGCGATGGAGAATGCCGGACAACTGATCGAGGATGAGGAGCTGCGTGCGCAGATCAAGGGAAGTGGAATCGGAACCAGTGCAACGCGAGCAGAGATTTTAAAGAAACTGGTGAATATCAAGTATATCAGCCTGAATAAGAAAACACAGGTAATTACCCCGACTCAGCTTGGAGAAATGATTTATGAAGTGGTTAACGCTTCGATCCGGGCATTGTTAAATCCGGAGCTTACCGCAAGCTGGGAGAAGGGGCTGAATTATGTAGCCGAGGGAAGTATTACTTCCCGGGAATATATGGATAAACTGGAGCATTTTATCCGGGTGAAAGTGGGTGGAGTGCTGCAGGTAAATTATCAGGCGGCGTTACGAAGCCGATACGACAGTATCGCAGGGAATTATCGAAAAGGAGGAAAATGATCATGAGTATGGAAAGTATTCGAATTGAGAACATGTATGATCTGAATGAGACGATTGCAGCGGAGATTTTTGAAGGGAAGACATATCCGTGGGAAGTACTTCCGCTGATTAAAGAATTTATTGTGAAGCTGGGAAATACACTGGATCCGGCAGAGTATGATAAGATCGGGGAAGATATCTGGGTAGCGAAATCTGCTAAGATTGCTCCTACGGTTGCGTTAAATGGTCCGTGTATCATCGGAAAGGATGCCGAGGTGCGTCAGTGTGCATTTATCCGTGGCAGTGCGATCGTCGGTGAGGGTGCTGTGGTTGGTAATTCTACGGAGCTTAAGAATGTGATCCTGTTTAATAAGGTGCAGGTGCCGCATTATAATTATGTGGGGGATTCTGTGCTGGGGTATAAGGCTCATATGGGCGCGGGATCGATCACTTCGAATGTGAAGTCGGATAAGAAGCTGGTGGTTGTACACGGAGATGGTTTCGATATTGAGACCGGCATGAAGAAGTTTGGGGCTATGCTGGGAGATAATGTTGAGGTTGGCTGTAATTCAGTGCTGAATCCAGGGACGGTGATCGGACGGGAGAGTAATGTGTATCCGCTGTCTTCGGTTAGAGGGGTTGTGCCGGAGAAATCGATCTTTAAAAAGGCTGGAGATATTGTAAAAAAGAGATAGTTTTTCGCAAAGGGACGCACCCGGTGGACGGCTTCTGCCCGGACAACGTGGGCAGGACAACTTTGAGCTAATCACCAACTCCGACTATGTTCACTTGGGTCGGCTGACCCAAGCGAAAGTCTACGTAGGTGCTGGATCTCAAAGCTTGCCCTAACCGCCCACAAAGTGTTGTCCGAACAGAAGCCGTCCGCCGGGTGCTGTTTTTTCAATGCGGGAAGAGAAAGACGTATCGGAGCAATTGTCGTTGGGTGATAATTGCTCCGGTTTTTTTACGCCATTAGTTCAGAAAACAGAAGTGAAGGATCAGTCCGTACACCAGGAGGTGTACCGGGTAGAAGAGGTAGAAAAAATATTTCAGGGAGATGCCACGTTTCCCGTTATAGAGGTTGATCGGGATGAAGGCGAGGCAGGCGGGGGCTTCCCAGAGGAGGCTCATGCAGGAGACCAGAGTGCAGAGAAACTTCTGATCGTGGAACAGGTAGAGTATAAGGATCAGGATGATTCCTTTGTAGTCGTAGTCGGTCTGAAGGAGCCAGGCGGTCAGACAGCCGGCGGCGGCGATCAGGATCTTGACGATCCACTGAAGGTTCGGGTTTATTTCTTTGTGGCTTACAGTATCGATGGCCCAGATGGTCAGGAGACCCAGGAATAAAGTGAAAAAGACATTCTGGTAACCCGGAGCAAATGGGGTGTTGAACAGTGCATAATCAAAGGGAAATTCGGACACCAGGGCAAAGAGGAACAGGCGGGTGGCATATTTCTTTTTGCTGGAGGTGTGGAGGAATCCTTCGATTAATAAGAAGCAGAAGATCGGGAAGCCGATTCTTCCGATGAAGCGCATGACCTGATAAATGTTCCACCAGGGGATCGTCATAGAGACAGGGTGCCCCAGGAAGGACGGATTTTGCTGCATCAGGATGCCGTAGAGGATGATGCTTGCGGCGAAATGGTCGATGGCCATGGCGATAATGGCGATGATTTTTAAAGTACTG
>UMGO01004303.1_pt1 | contig 12866 bp, 12 predicted proteins | sample 1965301 | NCBI WGS metagenome assembly UMGO01 (sample SAMEA4836074, study PRJEB28245) | human gut metagenome | biome: gut microbiome; material: fecal sample | place: Denmark | collected 2008 | reverse complement strand
AAATCCCGTGCCTGTTCCAGAGCCAGCCGCATTTGTTCGGCATTCTCTACCGGTCTGCCATCGTCAGAAATCGCACAGATACCAGCCTGCATGAGAGCCGGATAATCACAGAGCGATTCGCCTTTCATGCCGTTGGTAATGCAGCCGATGGGGTGTACCTTGACGCCCGTTGGAGCGGCTTTGTCTAAAATATACTGAACCGTTTCGGGGGTGTCGATGGTGGGCTTGGTGTTTGGCATGCAGGCAACATCCGTCACACCGCCAGCCAAGGCAGCGGCTGCACCCGTCAGAATATCTTCTTTTTGGGTAAAGCCCGGATCTCGCAAGTGTACGTGCATATCGAACAAGCCCGGGAAAATGGTCAAGCCCTTTGCTGGGATCACCACATCTGCGGCATCCTGCAAAGTACCTGCCGGAGCACGTTTTGCAATGATACCATCTTGAATCAGAAAATCGCTGGAAATGCCGTAAGCATCCGTTGCATGCTGTAATAAAATCGTCTGCATAGGTTGCACCGTCCTCTCAGTCAATGAATGGTGGGGGAAAACCGGATGATTAAAAAATAGTGACACAGTCCGCATCGTCCAATTCGTTGACAGAAACCTTCACGGTTTCCGTCTGTGCAGTCGGGAGGTTCTTCCCAACATAGTCCGGACGGATGGGCAATTCCCGATGGCCACGGTCAATCAGCACCGCAAGTTGAATGCTGGTGGGCCTGCCCCGTTCCAGAACGGCATCCATGGCAGCACGGCAGCTTCTGCCCGTATAAAGGACATCATCCACCAAAATGATTTTTTTATCCTGTACAGAAAAATCAATTTTTGTTTTTTCTGCGTGATTGGGGACAACTTTATCATCCCGATAGGTGGTAATATCCAACGCACCGAGTTCCACCTGTCGGTGTTCCAGTTCTGCAATGCGTTCCACAATGCGTTCCGCCAAGATTACGCCTCTGGAATAAATGCCAATCACAGCAAGCTGGTCTGCACCGTGGTTGCGTTCGAGAATTTCATAGGTGATGCGGGTAATCGCACGCTGGATGGCGGATGCATCCATAATGGTTTTCAAAGTGGGAGTTCCTCCTTCCTGTCAATGGATTTTTGCACACAAAAAAACGCTGCCTCATCCTTGGACGAGTCAGCGTGCTTTTCCTGCAAATGGTTGCAATGAGGGCTGAAAAATGAGATTGTAGCCGCAAGGGGGTTACAATCTGCCGCAAGCTTGAAACGCCTTTTCGACCTCTCTGGATCGACTTAAAGGAATTTATTGTTGTTATTATACCACAGATTCGATGGAATGTCAATCGTATTTCGGAAAAGGTGTCGAAATTTCTGAAAAAAGTCGGACGAAGTGCAGAGAAAGCAGAGAAATGGAACAAAAAGCGAATTTCAGACGGTTTTCTTTTTTGGCTTTTTTGAGAAAAAAGCAGAAGAAAGAAAAGTGGTTAGTACTAACTAACTGTTGAAAAACGGCGTTTTTGTTTCAAAAGAAAGTTTGACAAAAAAATAACGATTTGAGATTGACAAAAAAATAACAATGTGGTATAATAACAGCAGAAACCGGAAAAACTGGTTTTTGAAAATCAATTGATAGGAGATTTGCATATGACGGAAAAAACAGAACAGATGGCGGTCGGTCTGGTCGACACTGTACCGGCACTGGAAGAGAAATTGGCAGCCCTTCGGACAGCACAGGCAAAATTCGCTACCTATACACAGGAACAGGTAGACTGTATTTTCCGTGCAGCGGCATTGGCAGCCAATCAGGCACGGATTCCGCTGGCAAAGATGGCAGTGGCAGAAACAGGCATGGGCGTTGTGGAAGACAAGGTCATCAAGAACAACTATGCAGCGGAATATATCTATAACGCTTACAAGGATACCAAGACTTGCGGTGTCGTAGAAGAAGACAAGGCATTCGGAACAAAGCGGATTGCAGAACCAATCGGTGTCATTGCAGCCGTAATTCCGACCACAAACCCAACTTCTACCGCCATTTTCAAGACTTTGATTAGTTTAAAAACCAGAAACGCAGTTTTGATTTCTCCGCACCCACGGGCAAAGAAATCCACCATTGCAGCTGCAAAGATTGTATTGGATGCAGCGGTTGCAGCAGGTGCACCGAAGGACATCATCGGCTGGATTGATGTGCCGTCGCTGGAACTGACCAACACCCTGATGCAGGAAGCAGATTTGATTCTGGCAACGGGTGGCCCTGGCATGGTAAGAGCTGCTTACTCCAGCGGTAAGCCAGCACTCGGCGTTGGTGCAGGAAACACACCAGCAGTCATTGACAAGACCGCAGATATTCTGCTGGCAGTCAACTCCATCGTGCATTCCAAGACCTTTGATAATGGTATGATTTGTGCGTCTGAACAATCTGTGATTGTAGACGACAGCATTTATGACCAGGTCAAGGCAGAATTTATCAAGACAGGCTGCTATGTCCTGACACCGGAAGAAACCGAAAAGGTAAGAAAGGCCATCTTAATCAATGGTGCTTTGAATAGTAAAATCGTTGGACAGCCGGCAGCAAAGATTGCCGAGCTGGCAGGCGTTACCGTTGACCCACGGACAAAGGTTCTGATTGGGGAAGTGGAATCCGTCGATTTAGAAGAAGAATTTGCACATGAAAAGCTGTCGCCCGTTCTGGCAATGTACCATGCAGCAGATTTTGCAGACGCCCTGAACAAGGCAGACCAGCTGGTACAGGATGGCGGCTATGGCCACACTGCTTCTCTGTATATCGATACGGTTCACGAACGGGAACGGTTAGACCAGTTTGCAGCACGCATGAAGGCTTGCCGCATTGTGGTCAATACTCCGTCTTCTCATGGCGGTATCGGGGACTTGTACAACTTTAACTTAGCACCATCTTTGACATTGGGCTGCGGCTCTTGGGGCGGCAACTCTGTTTCTGAAAATGTCGGTGTCAAGCACTTATTAAATATTAAGACCGTTGCAGAGAGGAGAGAAAATATGCTTTGGTTCCGGACACCGCAGAAGGTATACTTTAAGAAGGGTTGTCTGCCGGTTGCAATGCGGGAGCTGAAGCAGGTTCTCGGCAAGCAGAAGGCATTTGTTGTAACCGACCGTTTCCTGTTCCAGAGTGGAACGGTTCACTGCATCACCGACCAGCTGCATGAACTGGGCATTGCCTATCAGATTTTCTCTGACGTGGAACCAGACCCGACCCTTGCTTGTGCAAAGCGTGGTGCAGAAGAAATGCGTGCCTTTGCACCGGATGTTATCATTGCATTGGGTGGCGGTTCTGCAATGGACGCTGCAAAGATTATGTGGGTGATGTACGAACATCCGGAAGCAGACTTTATGGACATGGCAATGCGGTTCTTGGATATCCGGAAGCGTGTTTACACGTTCCCAACTATGGGCGAAAAGGCATATTTCATTGCCGTTCCGACCTCTTCCGGTACGGGTTCAGAAGTAACACCGTTTGCGGTTATCACCGATGAAAAGACGGGCGTGAAGTATCCGCTGGCAGACTATGCACTGCTGCCGAACATGGCAATTGTGGACACCGATTTGATGATGACTCAGCCGAAGGGCTTGACGGCTGCATCTGGGATTGATGCATTGGTACACTCTCTGGAAGCATATGCTTCTGTTATGGCAACCGATTTCACAGATGGTCTGGCACTGAGAGCGATTCAGAATATCTTCACCTATCTGCCAGCTTGCTATGACAACGGTCTGAATGAACCGGTGGCAAGAGAAAAGATGGCGAATGCTTCCACTATGGCTGGTATGGCATTTGCAAATGCATTCCTCGGCGTTTGCCACTCCATGGCACATAAACTGGGTGCATTCCACCACCTGCCGCACGGCGTTGCAAATGCAGTGCTGCTGACGGATGTAATGCGTTATAACGCTGACCCAAGACCGCAGAAGATGGGCACATTTTCGCAGTATGCATATCCGCACACACTGGAACGGTATGCAGAAGTAGCACGGTTCTTGGGCTTGAGCGGCAACAGCGATGAAGAATTGCTGGAACAGCTGATTGCAAAGATTGAAGCCCTCAAGGAACGGGTTGGTATCAAGAAGACCATTCGGGATTACGGCGTAAAGGAAGAAGATTTCCTCGCAACACTGGATGAGATGGTCGAGCAGGCATTCGATGACCAGTGCACCGGAGCAAACCCACGGTATCCGCTGATGTCGGAAATCAAGGCAATGTATCTGAAGGCATATTACGGCGAATAAGCAGGAAGGTGAGAAACATGCGGGTATTATCAGAACAACCAAACAAGAAAAGTTATCAGGACGGCAACCTCCGGCTGAAAGTGTTCGGAGCATCGTTCAAGAAGTCCGATATTTTGAATGAAGCATTGAATCAGGCAAGAGTGGAAGAAACCGGCTTGCAGATTCCAAAGCTGCTCGAAGTAAAGCAGATTGATGGACAGTGGACAATCGTGACCGAATTCATCGAGGGCGAAACGCTGGAATCTCTGATGGCAGCACATCCGGAAAAGATGAGCGAATATCTGGAACAGTTTGTTGCATTGCAGAGTGAAATTCTCAGCAAGCGTGCACCGCTACTGAACCGCCTGAAAGACAAGATGAACCGGAAGATTCGGGAATCCGGTCTGGATGCAACCACACGCTATGAACTGCATATGCGGTTGAACGGCATGCGGGAGCATGAAAAGGTTTGCCACGGCGATTTCAACCCGAGCAATGTCATTGTAACACCAAATGGTGACTGGTATGTGATTGACTGGTCACACGTGACACAGGGCAATGCTAGTGCAGATGCAGCGAGAACCTATCTGCTGTTCTGCCTGAACGGCAAGGAAGACGTTGCCGAACAGTACTTGCAGATTTTCTGCGAAAAGAATGACATTGCAAAGCAGTATGTGCGTTCCTGGATGCCGATTGTGGCAGCTTCCCAGCTTGGAAAGGGCAAGGAAAACGAACGGGAATTTCTGCTGCGTTGGGCGAACGTGGTACAGTATGAATAAGCTTCCTGCCTGACGAAAAAACAGGTTCTCCTCCCAATTTTTATAAAAAGCTGTAAGTGTCCCTGTGGATGCTTACAGCTTTTTTGTCGTTGGAAAAATGATTTGATTTGTGGAAAAAATGGTACAACCTGCGAATTGACAGCCAATCGAAAAAGGGATATAATAATTGTTAGAATCCTAATCGTTAGGATTCTATCTATTTTGGGAGGGGGGAACATCCATGAAAGAAACGCTGCATTATTTGTTGATGGCAGACCATTTTCTATTTCAAAAGACGCTGTTCGGGAAAATCAAGGAAACAGGACTGAGCATCGGACAGCCGAAAGTGTTGGACTACTTAAAAGAACACGATGGAACGACACAGCGGGAAATTGCTGCTGCGTGTCAGATTGAACCGGCATCGCTGACTTCCATTTTAAATGGTATGGAAAAGGCGAACCTGATTGAACGGAAAACTTTGGACGGCAACCGGAGAAGCTGGCATATTTTCTTGACAGAAAAGGGAAAAGAGCAGCTGAACTGTGTCGATGCTGCGTTTACAGAGATTGAACAGACCGCATTACAGGGGTTTACTGCGGCGGAACAGCAGGCGTTATGTGCCTATCTCCTGCGGATTCACAAAAATTTTGAATCAAAGGCATAAGGAGGATGTTTATGGAAACCATTGAGAAAACACGTTCATTCCCGAATCGGCTGATTTGTTATTTTGTGGGCTTATTTATTATGACAGCAGGCATTGCGATTTCTGTCAAATCGAATCTAGGTGTTTCGCCGGTCAGCTCGATTCCGTATACCGTTACACGTTGCTGGGGGCTGGAAATGGGCAAAGCAACGATTTTATTTCACTGCGTTCTGGTTTTGATTCAAGTTTTGATTTTGCGGAAACGATTTCAGTTGAAGTCGCTGCTGCAAATTCCAGTCGGCATTGTGTTCGGCTATTTTACGACATTCTGCAATTACCTGATGACCTTTGCACCGACTGTTCACAACTTTGCCCTTCGGATTGGCATGTGTCTGGTGAGCATTGTTCTGGTTGCAATCGGAATTTTCTTCTATATGCCGGCAAATATCATGCCGCTGGCTGGGGAAGGTGTTATGCAGGCAGTTTCAGAGGTGACCAAGATTGCCTTTCCAAAAGTCAAAGTTGCATTTGATTTGACGATGGTCGTCATTTCCCTAACCACGTGCCTGCTGGTACTCCATCAGTTCGGCAGTGTTGGCATCGGAACGATTCTGGCAGCGGTTTTAGTTGGTGTCGTTTTAGGGCAGATTATGCGAATCTGGGCAACCATTCAGAAGCGGAAACTTGCACAGTAATCATAGTGAAATTTCTTACAAAATCCACAAAATTCGGGCAGAATTTCTCTGCAAAATCTGTCAACTTGCTTGACATTCTGCAAAAAATCTGCTATAATAATTGCATATGAATCAAATCGGAATTCTGGTAAGCAGTAGGATTCCAAGCTGATGGGAAGGAAGTTACAGATATGAAAATTGTACAGAAAATTACAGACTTAATCGGACATACTCCCTTGTTGGAACTGACCCACACCGAGCAGGAAGAACAGTTGCAAGCAACGCTGCTGGGCAAACTGGAATATTTCAATCCGGCTGGCAGCGTAAAAGACCGGATTGCAAAGGCAATGATTGATGAAGCCGAAGAACAAGGCTTGCTGCATCCGGACAGCGTTCTGATTGAACCGACCAGTGGCAATACGGGCATTGGTCTGGCATCAGTTGCGGCTGCAAGAGGCTATCGTCTGATTATCACCATGCCGGAAACGATGAGTGTAGAACGTAGAAACCTGATGAAGGCATACGGTGCAGAACTGGTGCTGACGGAGGGTGCAAAGGGCATGAAAGGTGCGATTGAAAAGGCAGACGAACTGGCAGTGCAGATTCCGAACAGCTTTATTCCGTCGCAGTTCACCAATCCGGCGAATCCGGAAGCCCACAAGAAAACAACCGGCGTAGAAATTTGGGATGATACCGACGGAAAAGTCGATATTTTTGTAGCAGGTGTTGGAACAGGCGGTACAATTAGCGGTGTCGGTGCATATCTGAAAGAAAAGAATCCGAATGTGAAGATTGTTGCCGTAGAACCGAAGAGTTCTCCGGTGTTGTCCGAGGGCTTTGCAGGAGCACATAAAATTCAGGGCATTGGTGCTGGTTTTGTACCGGAAACATTGGATACCAAGATTTATGATGAAGTCATTGCCGTTGAGAACGAAGCCGCATTTGAAACGGGCAGAAAGATTGCTCGGAACGAAGGCGTTCTAGTGGGAATTTCTTCTGGTGCAGCGGTTTGGGCAGCCATTCAGCTGGCAAAGCGTCCGGAGAACAAGGGCAAAGTGATTGTTGCACTGTTGCCAGATACCGGCGAACGGTACTTGTCTACCCCGATGTTTGCAGAATAATCAGGCGGATTGTGTCAAAAATTCGAGCCGCAGGCAACTGAAAAGTTTTTCGGTGCAGCAGTTTTTCAAAAATGCTGCCGAGGTGTGGGCGAGCAGCCCACATTTGCGAAGCAAATGAAACCGTACAATGAGATAAAACAAACATCTAAGAAACAATCGGAAGAATCGCAATTGCCTTTAAAATCGAGAGGTTGTAATTAGACACAAGGTTTCAGGGGCAATTGCGATTCCAAAGGCAAGCTGGGGATGTGCCCCAGCCTTGCCGAACCGGATTTGAGTGATTTTCCTAAGAGCAATGTTTCCAATCATCAGCCACAGACAAAAAATTTGCACCTATTCCAATGAAAACAGTTACAACGAAATATTACTTTATAGAAAATCCTGCTCTTAGGGAAAACGATTTTCAGCGTCCGGCAAAAGGGGGTTCCACCCCTGCTTTTGCCTGCCAGCGTGCTGCAATTGCCCCGTTGCCTTGTCCGAATTTTGCAACTTGTTTCATATAAATCATAAAATTGCGAATTGGAAAGGTTCAAAAAATGCAATTGCAGCAGGAAAAACGATTCTCAAAAACAAATTTGCTCCGCAAATGTGGGCTGCTCGCCCACACCTCGCCAGCATTTTTGAAAAATTGCTGGATCAAAAAACTTTTTCGTTTCAGCAATGTTTGATGCAATGATAAAACAACATATAAAAAGCAGGGTTTGCTTCATGCACCCTGCTTTTTTGTATCTATTCTGCAATCCGCTGCATCCAGACTGCCGTTTCACAGTTCCCGAATCGGTTATAGCGGTTCAGTCCATATAGACATTCTGGGTCACGGGTAATCATGTTCCCCTGTTCCCGACAGTTCAATGTCATTTGAATGCCCAATTCTCGCAAAACCGGATTGCTCTCCGAGCAGAGAAAGCCATAAGGATAGGCAAACACCACAGGCTCGATCTGTAATTCCTCCTGAAAACGGGTTTGCAGCAATCCTAAATCAGAAAGCAAGGTATCATGGTACTGCTCTTCCGGTTCATTCTCCTGAATCCGGCAACCGCAGCGGTCTGTATGATTGTGCATCTGATAAGTATGGCTGCCGAGTTCGATTCGCCCAGAATCCAACAGGGCTTGCAAATCCTCCCATGTCAGATAAGAATAGGAATCTTCATGCGGTGATTCCGGAGCGAGTTCATCTGTAAACTGCCCGACTACTGAAACAATTGCACACATGTCATACTGTTCGAGCAGGGGCAGAGCAAGGCTGTAATTGTTATAGAATCCATCGTCAAAGGTCAGCAGAATTGGCTGTTCCGGCAAATCTTCCGTGCCATTGACATAGCGAATCAGTTCCGCAGCCGAAACACTCGTATAACCTGCATCGTTTAAATAGGATAAATCAGCTGCAAATGTTTCTGGTCGAATCTGATAATCGCTCTCTGTGCCGGGGGCAATGCTGTGATACATCAGAACGGGCAGAGAAACGGGCGTTTCTGCATGAACGGTTTGCGGACAGCCTTTTGTGAGCAAAAATGCAAGCAGAATCAAACAGCCGTCCAGAATCAAGAACCAGATGCCTTTGTGGGAACGATGCATACGCAGTGCCTCCTTAGCGGATATTCTGTTTATCTTTATGCAGCAATTGGCTGGAATATACGGGAAAAGCAGAGAAATGACGGAATCCGTTCCCGTCATATTTTTACAGCCTGCTGCATAAAATAGTGCAAAATGGGTATCATCATGAGGTGATGGCATGAGAAGAAAACGCAGACACAGAAGAAAAAAACGGATTTGGGGTGTAGCAGTTTGCCTGTTGGGAATTCTTTGCAGTATACCAGCTTGGCATGTTTCCGCCGACCCCCAGAAAGAACCAGAATCGCAGTCTGATGCAACAGATACTGCCTTGCAGAATGTCCGAAGTGAAGGGTGTGTGCCGTTGCCGGTCTGGAATCCCTTGCAGGAAAAAGCAGAGCAAATCACCATGCAGGCGGCAGAAACGCAGTTGGCAGACAGTGGGCAAGTGGAACATCCGAGCGTAGATGCCAGCGTTGTCCCGTACCCGACCAGCTGGAACATTCAGGAAACGTGTGATGTGATTCGTACCACCTATGAAGATTATACGGGAGATGCCTTTTTTACCTTGCCGAATGGAGGCATGGTAAAAAATAAGACCGACCATTCCAATGCAGAGTTGCTTGCAGAAAGCGAACTACCGCCAGCGTTTCGGATTGCAGTCAACGACCAGCCGCAAGTTTTAATCATGCATACGCATACGACCGAAACCTATGAACCGGAAGTGCGGGAGCATTACGACCCGCAATTTAGCTATCGAACAACCGATTGCAGCAAAAATGTGGTGGCGGTTGGAGATGCGATTACCGCAGAGTTACAGGCTGCCGGAATTGGCGTGATTCACAGCGATGCCGTGCACGATTATCCCTCTTATAATGGAGCATATGACCGCAGTGCAGAAACGGTTCGGGGCATTTTAGCAGAGTATCCGAGTATTAAAGTGGTCTTGGACATCCATCGGGATGCAATTTGCAGCGATACGACTTTAAGTCAGCCAATTGTCATCATAGACGGAAAAGAAGCTGCTCAGATTATGATTATTTCGGGCTGTGACGATGGAACGATGAATATGCCGAATTATCTGATGAACTTTCGGTTTGCCTGTCGCTTGCAATCGCAGATGGAGCAGCAGTATCCGAATTTTACCCGTCCGATTTTGTTTGACTATCGGCATTATAATCAGGATTTGACAACGGGCAGTTTGCTGATAGAAGTTGGCTCTCACGGAAACACAGTCGAACAAGCTGTATATTCTGGGCATTTGATTGGGAAATCCTTGGCAGAGGTGCTGCTAGATTTGAAATAATCCGCTCACAGGAATCAGAAAGGAGTAGGAAACTTGAAACAACGGACAAAAAAATGGCACTGTCTATTTCAGTACGGTGCACTCTACTTGTTATTGCAATTCTTTTTGCTGGCATATTTACAGGTTGCTTGCCAGTCAGAGAACGCCTTGCAGCGAGAGCCGAGCGTTCGGGTGGCGATTACCGAGCAGAATGCGGAATCCTTACAAGTATCGCTCTTGCAGAATACCTATACCATTCCCACACAAATGCAGGAAACAACGCTGCCCGTTCCGGTTTTTGCACCGGAGGACGGCTGTCTGCTGTATCTGTTTTGGGAGTTGCTGCAATCGGGCGAGATTTGAAAAACAGAAAGAATGCACCGTCTATTTCAGTACGATGCACTTTACTTGTTATTGCAACTATTTTTATTGGCATATTTGCAGATTGCATAACAGTCAGAAAACGCCTTGCAGCGAGAGCCGAGCGTTCGGGTGGCAATTACCGAGCAGAACGCCGAAGCCTTGCAAGGTTCGCTCTTGCAGAACACTGATACCATTCCCACGCAAATACAAGAAACAACATTGCCCGTTCCGGTTTTTGCACCGGAGAACGACTGTCTGCTGTATCTGTTTTGGGAGCTGCTACAATCAAGCGAAATTTGAATATGCGGGCATAGAATCTTCCAGCTGCTGAATCGACTTTGCATAAGTATGATAAAAGCGGTTCAATTCGCCCCGATAGACAAGATGAGCATCTGAAATATACCGCAAGTCGTCCGGTGTGTGCAGGGAAAGCGGTTTGTTCAGGCGGACACCGGACTGTGCAAGCAGGGTTGCCACGAACTGGGAACAGTGCAGTTTGTGTTTTCTCGACCAGCGAATCCGCAGGAAGGTTGTGCCGAGCCCCAGCACATTGTAAGAAAACATCGAGCGGTGATTTTTGAAGTATGCGAGGTTTTGTTCAAATTCCTGCTTTTTCTCTTTGGTCACGGGGATTGCATAGATTTCGCAGGGAATGACCAAAAATCGCCCTAACGTGCCCTCGCCGACAATTTCCTGATTGAATCCGGCGGGCAATGGAAAATGAATGTGGTTTCTGCAAAAGCTATACATTTCCTCCAGCGTCAAATCCAATGCCACCGAGGCATGGTTGTAAGGCTTTCTGGTAAAAAAATGCAGCACTTTTGCGACGGATGTTCCGGTTTGCATCAGCAGAACGAAGATGTGATCCTGCATTTCTCTCACTCCTAAAAAATTGTTTACAAAATATCCGATATTATTATAGCACAATCCCTTGACAAATGCAAGAGGGTGTGCTATAATATAAAAGGTTCGTGAGATGAATGTAAAATATGCGCCTGTAGCTCAGCTGGATAGAGTGTCAGACTCCGACTCTGAAGGTCGTGCGTTCGAATCGCATCAGGCGTACCAAATACACATCTTGCGTCCCTCCCCATGAGGGATGTCAAAAAGAAATAGGGGTATAGCTCAGCAGGTAGAGCAGCGGTCTCCAAAACCGCGTGTCCCGAGTTCGATTCTTGGTGCCCCTGCCAAGGAAAAAGTCTTATCAGATTCTGATAAGACTTTTTTTATTTCTCTTCAAAAAGAATCAACCGCCCTAATTGCAAAAATTGTATCGCAATCGGGCGGTTTCGTTTTTAGAAAGTTTACAAAATGGGAGCAGCTTAAAACCGAACTTCTACTGCCAAAAGTTTTCTCTGTTTGAACCTACAAAAAATCATGAGTTTTCCGAACGGTTGCCCTCGCATCTTCCTTGAACAAAAACCAATCGGGGCAGCCCATTCTATGAACGGATAACGGAAAACGCAAACGTAGAACAAAAAATACAAAAGGGCAAGATTCAGACAGACGGAAGAACGGGATTATTCCGGCAAGTCAACCTCCAGCAACACCGTGTTATTGATATAGTCCAAAGCAGTTTGTGCCTTTGCAAGCGTTTCCGCAAGGACTTCATAATCTTTCTCGACGGTTTGGATATCATAATTGGCATACCGATAATCAATGATGGCAGAATTTCGACTATACAATGCATTTTCTCGCTGTTTGGGCAGCAGTTCTTTCATGCGGGACAGCTTTTCCAGCCGATTGGTCAGCTGTGGCAGATAAATCAACATCTGGTCAATGGTCATCTCAAATTCCGGAATGATTGTGGTCGTGTTGAATACATTCAACGTATGTTTCAGTTTGCGAATATTGGCTTCAATGGCAGCCTGTTCCGCCTGCATGGCAGCATAGTCATATTCCGGTCGAACCGATTCGAGATCCTCTCCCAGAGAAGCGAGAAAGGTTTTTGTATTTTCTTCTCGTCTTTGCAGGGCTTTTAGTGATTCATTCCACTGCCGCAGCAGTTTTGCTGCCTGTGCGGATGTCATTTTCATGGAGATGCCTCCTTTATTTATAATATAATTATACGGTTTCTCCCTTTTCAATTCGTTCTGCCAAGTCGCTGAGATAGACCCAGCGATCCATTTTTTCTGCAAGCTGTTCTTCCAGTGCATCTTTCTGGTCGGATAACTCCTGTAATAAGACGTAATCGGAAACTGCAGCTGCAATTTTCGTTTCAGTTTCCTGAATTTGTTCTTCCAAGTCTGCAATCACAGATTCAATCGTT
>UMGO01018595.1_pt1 | contig 12925 bp, 7 predicted proteins | sample 1965301 | NCBI WGS metagenome assembly UMGO01 (sample SAMEA4836074, study PRJEB28245) | human gut metagenome | biome: gut microbiome; material: fecal sample | place: Denmark | collected 2008 | reverse complement strand
GAAGTTGGTGTATCCAGTCCACCCAACAGGTTTAAGAGGGTGGATTTTCCGCTGCCAGATGTGCCGATTACAGCAACAAATTCCCCATTTTCTACGGAAATAGATACATGATTCAATGCCTGAACCGAGTTTTCTCCCGAACCATAAGATTTACACAAGTCTTTCGCTGATAGAATTTCCATGTGTTATCACTCCTTGTTTTTGATTTTCTATTAGTATAGCAGGGAGTTCTTACAATCTTGTGACAGGAGAAAATATTTGATGATGGTAATGCGTTTTGATTTGTCAAAATTAAGGATTTTTTTGTCAAAATGAGATATTGACGGAAATGTACAGAATACGGTATAATAAAAGAAAAAATCATGAGAGGAAGCACAAAATATGGATTTTAACAATTTTATTACAAACATCAATACTAGCATTAGCAAATTATATAAGAAACATCCTGGCATCTATCAGTGCATGGTAATGATGGTAGTAGATCCAAATATTTTGGAAAATAACGGAAAACTGAAATGCTATGGTCATTTTAATGTGGTTTTTAATAAGCACATTTTGTTTGACAGCTTGTCAAAAACAAAAAATGGATCTCCAACCCATATGTTACGCATATTAAAGAACCCCCGAGCTTGCACGTTTGAAAAAGAGACAGGATATTTTTACAATTACTGTGAGTACAAATACACGCATAATTCGTATAGTGAGATCGATTGTAATTATGTTTCAAGTATGTTGTATTACATTGTTACGGAACAGGTTGAAATCGACTGGTCGGAAGCGGCTGTGATATGGAAAACCTTTTTGCAAAAGTTTAGCGATCTTGTCGGAAGTCAGTATCTGTCGATTTCCAATTTTTTAGAAGTCTCCATCCTGAAGGATCTGCTTTTGAAATTGGAAGAGCATGCCAAAGTAAGTTACATCAATCCGAAATCATACTGCTATGAAGCAGCCCGAATCATGCTTTGTTTGGAAGCAGTTTCGGTTCAACTGACAAAAGAAGAAAAGTTTATCCCAAGAACAAGAAAATATGTGAGTTATTATCCTATGAGAAATAAAGAAGTACTTGTAGACTATCACCCGATGCAATTAACCGATGCTGAGATTATGCGTACCATCCTTGACTTTGATGAAAAGTTCAACAAAAGTGAATCGATTCAAAAAATTTACCGCAATCTCGATGTTTATTGCAGAAATATGTTATCCCTGAGAAATAAGAGATATCGAAATATTTATATCTCTGACGACCAGAAAAGAATTCGAAAGTTCACAGATATCGGCTCATCGAATGAAATTGTGGCATATCTGACTTTCTTTGAAACGATGTTTCTGATTTTAAAGAATTGCATCAATTCTTTTCAGCTGATCAATGATCTGTTTAAGTATAGATTCATATTAATCGTGAACAATCCGTATGTGCAGGAGCAAGAAATTTTCCCGTTCCGGTCTACTTATAATAACATTTTCAACTTTTACAAATATTGGAAGAGACTGGAAGCAACGTCCACAAGAATAGAAGAGAACAACGAGATATACATGCCGTTTAATGACTTAGCCGCAAACTATGCCATTTACAAGCTCATGAATTCCGATAATCTTTCTACTACTTTCCAACCGTATTCTAAGTACTATATCGAAAGCGAATTTGTCATTCGGAAGTGCAACAAGTCAGATGTAAAGGCACTCTTCTCTCTGTACAATTCTTCTGCAGACAAAATTATTGATATGGTGAAATCTGAAATTTCCACTGCAATTGATCACGATGCAGTCTGGGAAATCGAGCAGTATGACAAAGCGGTTGCAGTGGCAATGATTTTCACGAACCTAGAGCACGTGAAAAATATAGATCCACGCATCAAAGTTATGGATGCTTGTATGATTGATGCGATTTTTGTAGAAGAATCTTATCGTGGATTGGAATTCCAAAACTTGTTCCTCTCCCTGGCAAACCACATTGCAAAAAACAAAAACATTTTTGCAAAGGTAAACCCAGATAACGAACCTGCAATTAGAAATCTCAGAAATTTCGGATTCAAAAAATATCCGCTTGAGTTTGGAACGGATAAGCCAAAATACGACTATTATTGGTTTCAAAACTTTGATTAATGGATAGGAGTGATTGCAAATGCGTGATGCGAAAAACTCGGAAATGAAAAAAATATTGGCAGGAACGATTGCCTTGCTGGTGGTAGTAGCATCTGTTGGCGTGTATCAGAAATGGTTTTCCAAAACGTCAAAGTTTGATGAAGACCATATTGGTGAATGTTACTATCAGGAAATCCAGGAAGAGCACGTTGCGACAGATGACCTGACGATGTATACAGATAACGAAATTTTATTGGTTACAGAAGACGGCGTAAAGAAAAGGGCAGTAGAGAAGCTTGCAAAAAAATATGATGCTGAGATTGTCGGACGGATTGAACAGACCGGCGACTATCAACTGCAACTCAGCAATGTCTATTCCCTCGAAGAGTTGGAACAGCTATCCGAAGATTTGAAGGCAGAAGACATTGTTGCAAGTGCGGATATCAACTATATTTTCGATGCAGAGCCGTCCGATGTAGAATCATCCAGTGAAAGCTTCCAATACGGCAAGGAATGGGCAGGGGACTTATCGAACAGTACTGACTGTGCAGGAAAAAGCTGGGGCTTTGAGATGATTCAAGCTCCAGCAGCGTGGGAACTGTTAAAAGAGCATTCTGATCAAGTCAATCAAGATTTACGAATCGGTTTGATTGATGTGGGATTTGATGATAATCATGAAGATCTCGGCTTTGCAGAAACGTTCTATAATCAAAACATCAGTGAAGATGATAAAAAGCATGGTACACATGTAGCAGGAATTATGGCAGCAAAGTCAGACAATGAAGCTGGTATCTGTGGTGTTTATCCTTTTGCAGATGGTCATTTATATGGTGTTTCCTACAGAGGCATAGACAACACTAAGAATTTAAGATCTGTCATATCAGACAAATACAGTTTATCCGAATTGATTTTGCGAAATGTAAAAGTAGTTAACTGTTCTTTTAGTTATGAGGATTATGGTGTACTTGCAACTGCATATAATGAAATTGGAGCACAGGAATGTATGACACATTATGCAAAAACTATTGGAGATTTTTTGCAAAAGCTACTTGATATTGGATATGATTTTTGCATTATACAGTCAGCTGGTAATTCTTCTAATGAAAATTACACAAGAATTAAATATGATAAAAATGACGATATTTCCTATGACCAAAATAGTAAAATTCTAGCAAAAGTTGAGGAACTTGGTATTGGCTGTAATATAACTAATCCTAAAACAGATAAAGCAGTATTTAAACTATTATGGGATAAAGGAACAATTATTCATGCTAAAGATCTAGATACAAAATATATGTCGTATTTAACGGCAATTGAAAAGTCTGATTTCCCAGATGTATATGACAGAATTATTGTAGTAGGAGCGGTTGATAAAAATCGAGAAAGATGCGACTATTCTAATGGTGCAGCTTCTGGTGCTGGAAATCGTGGCGTAGATATTTATGCACCGGGTGGAAATGGTGACTCTACAGATAATAAGATATTTTCTCTCCAGCCTAAAAATGTATATGATTATATGTGTGGCACTTCTATGGCTGCTCCTCATGTTTCCGGTGTTGCTGCGATGGTTTGGTCAGCAAACAGTTCTTTGACAGGTGCAGAAGTGAAAGATATTGTTTGCAATACCAATCGAGATGATTCATGGGATTTGAACATTGTAAATGCAGAATCCGCTGTAGAAAGAGCTTTGAATTGGGAATCTGATGGTGAAGAAACCGCAGCCACAGAACCACAAAATGGCGGTATTCTAAACCTTGTTGTCGATAAAGACGATGAAAATAAAAAAATCGTCTACGCAGATGTTACTGCTGTCAAGGTAAATGGAGAATCTTATACAACCACCACCGATGCAGACGGACATTTTGAACTGTTTTTGCCAGAGGGAACCTATGACGTGACCGTCAGCAGATGGGATTATTGTCCTTATACATGGAAAGATGTTGAAATAAGAAATAATAGTGTCAACGATCTTCCAGACTGGACAAGATTGGAAAAGCGTGCTGAATGGAAAGTAGAACCAACCATAGAAGCAGAAGACATCCTTGTTTCGGATGAGTATGGAAATAATATCGCCTATGACCAGTGTTCCATCATCAAGCAGAATGGAAAATATGGCATCATTCAGTATGATGGTTCTTACATTGCCAACCCAGAATACGAGGATTACTTCTATGACAGTGTGTATGAAATCGCAGTCAGTGACCCTCGTGTTGAAAATTCGGATACCATCAAAGATACATTGGTTACGCCGGATGATGGAGAATTAAACATTTCAACAGATACCGTATGGGGAAGAGGGAATATTACAAATAAATATATTTATGATGAAACATCCAATCAGGTTTACTGTATTACTGCACCTCCTGATCGAGCAAATGTTTATAGTAAAAGCATTGGAACGTTGGTCGAAGACTATAGAACAGATATTCTTGGGGAATATGATGAAGACAACAACAGCTATGCAATTTCACGAGATATCACATTTTTCAATGAAACATCTCCAAAATACGGCATTGCAAAAGATGGAAAGCTGATTGTTCCATGCGAATATGAAGATGGCTGTATGAATTTCAGCGGTGGTGTAACTGCTCTGAAAAAGGATGGAAAGTGGGGCTATTTTGATCAAAATGGAACGCAAATCATTGATTTTATATGTGAGCCGTTTGCTTCCAAAGTGCTCTATGGTGGCTGGGATAAGGGAAAAGGCACGAGTGCCAACTATCCATTCTTGGCATCCGATTATATCCCAGTAAAAATAGATGGAAAATGCGGATATTATGACACATCCGGAAATGAAGTGATTCCTTGCGGTACATTTGAAGATGTTCGCCCTGTCCACAACCATCTTGCTTGGGTCAAGAAAGATGGAAAGTGGGGCGTTATCGAATTAAAAGAACTGGAAAACCAAACGATAACAGCCGTAGAAAAGAGCGAATCGGAACTGCATGATTTGGTGGAAGAAAAAGGAACCATTTGTGCATGGGAATATGCGGATTATGATGGCGATGGAAAGAAAGAAGCGTTTGCAATTATCGGAACAAACAATATGTCAGATTATTACGTTTCAGATAATATTCAGGGTGTATACTATATCAATTCCGTTGGGGAAATTACAGAATTACAACGTAACAATAACCCAATGTGCAGAATTGCACGCTCTGTTTTCCATAAAGGAAAAGGATTCTTTGCATATGATTCTACCGCTGGCGGTTCTAGCAGTCAGTTGTATCTATACGGTGTAAAAGATGGAAACTGTTTTGAATTGTCTATCTCTGGAACGATTACAGACTTCTACCAAAAAGATGGAACTTGCTTTGCAGTGGCAAAAACAGCTCTTTCAAGTGGTGGTTATGATTGGTTAGAATACGAACTCAGCTATGATGAAAGCACACAGGAATTCACACTTCCGAAAGAAGCAGTTGGACAGGCAACGCAACAAACAGAGGAAACCACGGAACAATCTGTTTCCAGTAACATTCCAGATTCCTATTTCTTAGCGGTTGTCAATCGTTACTTGAGAGAACATGATGGGGAATTGGATTCTTGGCTAGATGGATTAGAACCATATTGTTCATCGGAATATTCTGCTTCCAATGAAACCAGATGGTCTTGCCCAATCAATACCAATCGGCAAGTATATTCTCGGGAACAGATTGCCGGAGCATATCCGCTTTTCGCCTATGTAGATAAAACAACAATGAAAGGTGTTATTAGCGTAAACTATAAAACAGTTGCAGAATTTGATATTCCAGCGTATCAGTCAAATTCCACCGACATTTCCACTGACACAAATAGTTACATTGATACTTATTATGGAAGCATCGAAAAAGATGGACATGTCTATTCTTATAAAATGAGCTATCATACAGCCTATGACGGATCTGGCTATTTTAAAGTCATTGGAGCGGTTTCCGATGGAATCGGTGGCGAATTTGAATTGCCTGTTACCAAAATCGAAGACGATGTTTATTATTACGAGAATGGATCTTGTTTTAATCGAGGTGCAAATGGAAGCAGAATCAACGCAGCTAGTGGATTATCTGGAACTGTCACCATTCAAAATTATGGAACATGGATTTGGAAAATAGATGACTTTTTCCCATATGAACTGGTCTTGGAGCTCTTATAATCATGAAATCAAGAGAGGGAGCGATTTCGATCGCTCCTTTTTTGTACGTCCGAATACTTGCATTTTACCAAAATTTATAGTATAATAAAAACAAAGTAGACGATTTTCATCGATATCAACAACATCATCCGCTTAAAAGAGCGTGATAAATGCAGGTGAGGAGGAATTTCCATGAAATATGATTTATCAAAGTTTGTTCTAGCACATCGATCCTATTATTCAACGGCATTATCTGAAATGAAAAATGGAAGAAAAGCAAGTCACTGGATGTGGTATATTTTCCCACAATTAAAGGGGCTGGGAAAAAGTTCCACTTCAAGTTACTATGGTATTACAGACTTAGAAGAAGCAAAAGATTTTTTGAATGATGCCTATCTTGGCTCAAATTTATTAGAAATCTCTTCTGCACTTCTTGAAATCGAATGCAATGATGCAAGCAAAGTCATGGGAAAACCGGATGATTTAAAGCTAAAATCTTCCATGACCTTATTTGCATTAGCATCTTCCAAAGAAAGCGTATTTCAACAGGTCTTAGACAAGTATTTTTGCGGAAAGATGGATCATCGAACATTAAAACTGTTGGGAATGCCATTTGAGGGACACAAAGAAAATAGCCCAAAAAAGTATGAAGAAAGAATCATACAGATCCCAGATGACAACATTCAATCCATTCGCAATCGATATCCAGGCGGATTGCATTTTGTGGTTGGGGACACGCACGGAGAATCTACCACGTTACGACTACTAATGGATAAGATTCAATTCAATCCACAAATCGATCATGTGTATTTTCTAGGGGATTATAATTGTGGCGGTAATGTCTATGCACTTTTGCATGATATTGCAAAATACTATCAGGAAGACTACTCCATTCCTGGATTCCATTTGATTCGTGGAAATCATGAACGGGAATTATATCCAATTTTTGAGCTAAAAAATATGCCGGATATCATTGTAATCAGAGGAACTGTCATGAATTATTATCTAGCTCATGCTGGCATGGTAGATAAAGCCTTTGATTTGATAAACAAAGATATCGAATCCACTTACAAGCCTGTATATGCCTATGCATTAGATGAAACAGTAGCAGGTTATGATGCCCCACTTCGACAAGTTGTATGGTCGAGAAATGGTCTATACTCGCAAAGATCTCATTATCATGTTTGGCCCTCTGAAAAAAGCCTGCAAGCTGCAAATGCTTGTATCATTCATGGACACACGCCATTCTCACAGCTAAAACGTGGCAACTTCTTCTCCTATGGAGACAGAATGTTGTTTTGGGAAAATCAAAAGGTTTGGTTTGCGGAGGATTTACAATCGTTCGATATTGATTCCAATGTAAAAGGTCGATTTGATACAAGTGATTTGTATCGTGGTTTATCTTGTGTATGCCTTGAAATGATAGACGAAATAGCAGCAAAAGGAAACGGTGTGCTAAAAAGAGAAGTATTGCGAGAATCCGAAAATTTTGTATTTTCTGTACCGCATACGCCGATAGAAAATACAAACGTTGATACAGATCTTTCCAATCTATTGCAGGCAAAACCAGCAATGAAACGCATACTGTTAGACAATGATGGAATGTTGCAATTGCGTGATGATCATGCATAAAGCATTTTGAATTCTCACTTTATCAAATTGAAAATGATATTTTTTAAAATAGGAGATAAACGGATGAAAAAAGTTCTATCGATTTTATCAGCATTTGCAATTGTATGCACATCAACTGCTTTTTATTCAGCAACGAATAAAATTTCTGCTTCTGCGGCAGAGCAAACAACAGATGAATTTTATGATGATTTTTCAAGCGGAACACTAGACCCTGATAAGTGGCTGGTTGCATATAAGAACTGGGGAGGAAAAGTTACAGAGAACGGCGAAAAAGTGGACTATAATGGCGGTGTAATTCCGCAGAATGTTTCTGTTCAGAATGGAAAACTAGTCTTAACCGGAAATGGGAATCTGTATCAAGGGGACTTAAAAGGTGTCAATAAAGATGGTTCTCAACGTGCAGACGGAAAAAGAACAGGTGCAGCAATCGCAACGAAAGATTATTATGCATCGGGAAGTTATGAGGTAGTGGCAAAAGTTTCTCCGGAACTCGGTGCTTGTTCTGCAATCTGGACATTTGAATATGAAGAAGATTGGGATACAGGTGCAATCACCAACCATGAAATTGACATTGAAATGCCTGGCAGACCAAATGCTGAAAAAACAAATCAAAGTTACCAGTACGCATTGTGTAACACTTGGATTGGTGAAAATGAAGGCGAATATCGAACAGGGTATACAGACATCGGTGTCAATCAAGCAGACGGAGCCTTTCACAAATACCGGTTTGACTGGCATACGGGCGATGAAAATGAAGAAGCAAGAGTCGAATTTTATTTTGATGATGTGCTTGTCTATACATCAAAAGAATATATTCCAACCAATGCCGGCAGATTATGGCTTGGATTATGGTTTCCGAACAGCTGGGCTGGAACGCCAAATTTTGAAACTTCTGATTTTGAAATCGATTCTGTAAAAATTACACCATTTCATGAAGCTGGCGACACAGCACAAAATGAAACGTATCCGGAAGATGGCTGGGGCAACCTTGAGGATATTTCTCACAAATCTTCCGTGCAGGGCGATGTCAACGCAGATGGGGTATTTGATGTTGCTGATGTTGTCCTTTTGCAGAAATGGTTGTTGACTGTTCCTGATACAAACCTTGCTGACTGGAAAGCTGCTGATTTCTGCGAGGATGATACATTGAATGTACTGGATCTTTGTAGGATGAAACAAAAGTTGACTTCTATTGAGTTCCCAACGAATCAAGTCTATGTGAAGAATACAGAAGAACTGAAGGCAGCCCTTGAAAATGCAAAAGCAGGCGATGAAATTATCCTCGCAGAAGGGGAATATGTCTACAGTGGCGATACACCAAAGGGCTATATGTTCACTGGTACAGCAGATGGGACAGAAGAAAAGCCGATTATTCTTCGTTCTGAAAACCCAGACCAACCAGCGATTCTTTCCGGCTCTTCTACTGCTGAAAATTATGTCCTATCCATATCGGGCGACTGGTGGGAAATCAAGGATTTAAAAGTCACAAATGCACAAAAAGGCATCATGATTGACAATTCCAATCACACAAAAATTAAGAACTGTGAAGTATATCACATTGGTTCAGAGGGCATTCATTTGAGAGATAATAGTTCCAATTGCCTGATTGAAAGTTGTAATGTTCATGATACGGGGGTTGTTTCTCCGGGATACGGGGAAGCAATTTATGTTGGCAGTGCAGAAAGTACCACGGAATACGGCCATGAATGCCACTATAATACAATCAGAAATTGCAAGCTAGGGCCAAACGTTGCAGCGGAACACGTCGACATCAAAGAATATACCATTGGAACAACTGTAGAAAACTGTACCTTTGACGGCACTGGAATGAGCGGTGAAAATTACGCCAAAAGTTTTATCAACATCAAGGGCAATGATTGTATTATTAGAAATAATGTCGGTTACAGAAACGGTTGCACAGCAATCCAGCGTGCATTTGAACAGAATAATGTTGTAGATGGCTGGGGACAAAATGCCTCGGTATATGGCAATCAAGTTTATATGGATACTGCAACAAATGCACTTGGTAAGAAGATGTATTTCTTGAATGCTTGGGATTGTTCTGCGACAGTCTGGGATAATTTTATGGCTTATGATGGCGAACTTTTCTCTGTTGATCATGAAGATGACCACTGGAACTATTACAATTGCAACCTGCTCACCTACGGAAGCAACTAAAATAGTTTTTAACACTACATGGTAGGTGCGAACGATCTGCCATGCAGTGTTTTCGATCTCTGAGAGCAATAAAACAATTTCAGAAATATTTTTTATAAAAACGTAAATTATTTTTATACAGACACACAGTTGTCCGATACGTTCTATATAATAAAAAAGAAAACAGTGCATTGCTTGACAATAGAAAAACATAGCTTATAATAAGAATATTCCATTTATAAATAAAGGAGATGATAGAGTGTTACAACTTTTTCGTAAGAAACAGCAATTTCTTGCGGTTTCTTATGCAACCATTTTGCATTGTCTAGTAGATTTTTGCTGTATCTATCTGATGATGCAACTGGTATTTCCGGCTTGTCGACTTACCAGCTTGAGCAACTGGCTGCTTTATACCATGCTCTATAATTTCATTGCCTTTGCCGGACAATTACCAGTTGGTATTTTTGGCGACTGGTTACAGCGAAATATGAACCTCATTGCAGTTGGATTGCTGTTCTTGCTAGTCGCTTATTGTGGTGCATTGTTCGGATTTCCATTGCTCTTAATTGTACTCTTACTGGGCATCGGAAACGCTTGTTTTCATGTTGGCGGTGGACGTGCTGCAATGGAATGGAAAGAAAATGCTTGTCAACCAGTTGGTATTTTCGTTGCAACCGGAGCATTTGGCGTATTCGGAGGAAAATGGATTTCTGGAAACGGCATGAACTGGATTGTTCCAATGATTGTGGTTTTGAGTATGGCGTTTCTGATTCAACTGATTTTCTGCCGAAATTCAGAAGAACGAAACTTACCAAAACAGGAATTTTCCATGAAATCGATGCAAGGCAGCTGGTCGCTTCTCATGGCATTCTGCTGTATCTTTGTTGTTGTGCTTCGTTCTTTTGCCGGAAGTGTGATGCATTTTCCATGGGCAAAGAATTGGCTTGCACTGTTCCTGACGCTTGCAATTGTGTTGGGAAAGGCTGGCGGTGGAATTCTTGCTGACCGGTTCGGGATTCGTCCAACCATCATTGGTTCTTTGACCGCCTGTGCACTGTTATTCTTGGGAGCAAATCAATTTGCCATCTGCGGATTGCTTGCAGTATTTCTCTTTAATATGACCATGCCAATTACGCTTTCCCTGTTGGGTATGCAGTTCCCACATGCGAAAGGCATGGCGTTCGGAGCATTGACCTTTGCATTATTCGTAGGACTTGTTCCATCGTATTTCTGCAATATCAATGATTTTGCAAAGCCGTGGATTTATTGCCTGCTGGCAGTGCTTTCTCTGGTAATTCTCTATGCACCAATGCTGCAAAATGCAAAGAAGAGGAATATCAGATGATAGAGGCGTGGATTGCCCAGCAACTTATAAAAGGGCTGCTTCGTTCCTTGCTGTTGACAGAAGTTCTGGAACTGCTTGCAGCAGCTTGTTTCCCACAGCGAAACCGTCATGATTTTCTACTGGTGATACTCGTCAACATTCTGACGAATCCAGTTGTTGTGTATCTAGATTTTTGGCTGCATGGAGCAACCATTGCATGGCGATGGCTTTGGGTTGGTGGATTGGAGTTTGCGGTTTGGCTTTCAGAGGCGTTGATTTATCGCAAATGTTTAATTGGAAAGCAAAATCCTTATCTATTTTCCCTGATTTTAAATGCAGCTTCTTATCTGGGCGGTGTTTGTTTGCAATATTTTTTGTAATTATGATAGGAGGAAATTGAGATGAAAAAGACAATTAGTCGAATAGGATGTTTTTTACTGGCGATTTTATTGGGGTTGTACAGCGTTGCAATTCCAGCGGATGCGGATGCATTGAGCCCAGGAGAATGGTTTGTCACTGGTTATTATCGAGTGACGAGTGATGGCGTTATGGGGTATAATGGTAGGTATGTTATGGATGGGGGTGCACAGGAAATAGAATCCAGCCTTTATGCAGGGCAAGTTGTTTATGCAAAGGTTGCATATTCTTCTATGGGTATTACTTGGTATTGTTGCTTTAGCGAGGAGGAACATTCGCCAGATGCAATTTATTATGGATGGGTGGATGTTTCTTACTTAGTACCAGTTGGACAAGAACCAGAACCAGAGCCGGAAACCGATCCACCAACGGAAGCCCCGACAACAGTCGTTACAACAACAACTACTACAACCACCACAACGACCACGACCACAACAGTTACTTCTACAACTGCAACTACAGTTTCTACTACGACCGTACCAACAACGACAGAGACAACTACGACAACAACACAAGCAATTGTACCAGCCAATCACAAGCAAAATTCTCATTTTATTTCTGACAATCTGCTGTTGATTCTAATTGGTTGCATTGTATTGTTGCTGGCATGCTCTGCCGGACTGGCAATTGTACTGGTTCACCGCAGCAAAGCAATGGTTAGCCTTCAGAATTCAGACAATTTGAAGCCATCATTCTGCCCGTATTGTGGTGCAAAGCATGAAGATGGTGTAAAGTTCTGCAAGAAGTGCGGAAAAGAACTGAAATAATCGCTGTCCATAAATTTTGAAATCATTGTTTTCATCGCACTGGAAGGATATATTCTTTCCAGTGCGATTTTCTGTTTCCTAGTTTTGAAAACATTTATTTTGCCAGCATCGACAAAAAACGACAAAATTCGACAAATAATCAGATTGACAGAGCAGGAAAAAGTATGATAAAATAGGGTTATTCAATCCGGATGTACCGGATGAAAATTTTTTTATTTTTTCCAACCTACTAATATTGTGGAAAAAGCCGTTTTCTGAAGCTGATCATCTCAGGAAACGGCTGCTTTTTTCGATTGTATTGCAATAAAACGTCCCTCTCACAGAATCATGAGAGGGGCGTTTTTGTGTCATGAGAATACAACTTGACGATTTCCTGTGAAATATGCTATAATAAGAATCATACCAATCACAGAAAGGTTGTGAAACCGTTGCATCCGA
>UMGO01060210.1_pt1 | contig 13030 bp, 10 predicted proteins | sample 1965301 | NCBI WGS metagenome assembly UMGO01 (sample SAMEA4836074, study PRJEB28245) | human gut metagenome | biome: gut microbiome; material: fecal sample | place: Denmark | collected 2008 | reverse complement strand
GAGGCTGCTATAGTATCCAGTATCATCCATTCATCCTGCCTTTCCGTTGTTTCATAATCTAAATTCAGAATCCTTGTGCCGCAGGTCAAAAGTACTCGTAACACTTTATCATGCATTGCTCAGCTTGATAAAGCGCTCGAGCTGTGCCTTTGCAAGGCCTGTGTCGATGACCTTCTCTGCCAACTTCACACCGTCAGCCATGCTGTCTGCCTTGCCGGCCACATAGAGGGCTGCTGCCGCATTCAACAGTACCGCGTTACGCTTGGGTCCTTTTTCCCCATTTAAGATAGCTCGGGTAATCTCTGCGTTCTCCTGGGGAGTTCCGCCTACCAGGTCCTCCTTCGTGCATCTTACCAGTCCAAAATCTTCCGGTGTGATCACATAATTTTTGAAGGCGCCGTTGTCGATCTCACAGACTGCGGTAGGCGCACTGGCGGAGATCTCGTCCAGTCTGTCCTGTCCGTAGACTACCATGCCTCTCTTGACTCCCAGATTGGACAATACCTTTGCCATGGAAGGTAGCAGGCTTTCATCGTACACACCCATGATCTGATATACCGGTCCTGCAGGGTTCGCTAACGGTCCTAAGATATTGAAAATTGTACGGATGCCCAGTTCCTTGCGGATGGGACCCACATATTTCATGGCAGTGTGATATTTCTGTGCAAAGAGGAAGCAGATGCCGATCTCTTCTAACAGCTTCCTGCTCTGCTCCGGCTCTATGGTGATATTCACCCCCAGTGCTTCCAGGCAGTCTGCCGCACCGGATTTGGAGCTGGCTGCGCGGTTGCCGTGCTTGGCTACCGGTACACCCGCTGCTGAGATCACGATGGATGCCGTGGTGGAGATATTAAAGGAATTGGAGCCGTCACCGCCGGTCCCCACGATCTCCAGCGCTTCTACATCTGCGCCCAGCTTTCTACCGAACTTCCGCATCTCTTCTGCGGAGCCGGTGATCTCTTCGATGGTCTCACCCTTCTGGCTTAACGCTGTTAAGTAAGCGCTTTTTAAAATATCGCTGGCTTCCCCGCTCATGATCTCATCCATAACGGTTTTTGCCATATCGTATCCGATGTTCTCATTTTTTACCAGCTTAGCTACAGCTTCTTTAATCATATTTCTGCCTTCTCCCTTCCGTGTCTGTAAAAAATTAACGATAATCTGTCGTCCGTCCGGTGTCAGTACGGATTCCGGATGGAATTGTACTCCGTAGATCTGTTTTTCCGTCTGTTCTACCGCCATGACTTCGCCATCTTCGGTAACTGCGGTAACTTTCAATTCTGCGGGAATCGTCTGCGGATCCGCTACCAGGGAATGATATCTTGCCACAGTGATGACCTTTTTCATTCCCCGGAACAACACGCTGTCTGTATCTAATGTTGCCAGGGACTGTTTTCCATGCATCAGGTGGGATGCGTAGGTAACGGTAGCCCCCGCCACTTCGCAGATTGCCTGATGTCCGAGACAGATTCCCAAAATAGGGATCCTGCCCCCAAGTTCCCGGATCACATTTTCACAGACACCTGCTTTGTCCGGTCTGCCGGGTCCCGGCGATAATATGATGTGGGAGGGATTCATGGCACGGATCTCATCCACGCTGCATTCATCATTGCGGATCACCCGGATATCCGGGTTCACACTTCCTACCAGCTGGTATACGTTATAGGAAAAGCTGTCGTAGTTATCGATCAGTAATATCATGCTTCCATTCCCTCCTGTGCTTTCCAAAGAGCCTGTTTTACAGCTGCTGCCTTCTGGATACATTCTCTGTATTCCTTCTCCGGTACACTGTCCGCCACAATACCGGCGCCGGATCTTACGAATACTTTTCCATTCTTGGAAAAAGCAAGTCTGATGGCAATGCAGGTATCCAGATTTCCGGTAAAGGAAATGTAGCCGATGGCTCCGCCGTAGATACCCCTCTTATTGTCTTCCAGTTCATTGATGATCTCGCATGCCCGAAGCTTCGGGGCTCCCGACAGAGTTCCTGCGGGCAGGATGGCATCTACCGCATCCAGAGCATCCGCATCCTCTCTGATTACGCCCCGCACGGTGGAACCGATATGCATAACGTGGGAGTAACGTTCAATGGACATATACTTTTCCACTTCCACGGTGCCGATCCGGCTGATCTTGCCGATATCATTCCGTCCCAGATCCACTAACATATTGTGTTCGGAGCGTTCCTTCTCATCTGCTAAAAGCTCTGCCTCCAGCGCCTTGTCCGCTTCCTCGGTGGCACCTCTTGGTCTCGTTCCGGCTAAAGGGAAGGTATGTAACACGCCGTCCTCTAACTTTACTAATGTCTCCGGGCTGGCTCCCACGATCTCACCATCACTTCCGGAGAAATAGAACATGTATGGGGAAGGATTTGTCGTGCGCAGTACCCGGTAAGCATCTAAGAGGCTTCCTTCCATCTCCGCCTCCAGGCGATTGGATAATACCACCTGAAAAATATCTCCCTCTCTGATGTAATGCTTGGCTTTCTCGACCATGCTGCAATAGGCTGCTTCGTTGAACAGTGGTTGAAAGTCTGTCCGGAGCTTACAGGGAATATGCTCTGCCTTTTCCCCATTCAGCAAAAGCTCCTTCATGTTGTTCAGTTCACGCTCTGCTCTATGATAATTGATCTCCAGATCATCGGTCTTGATATTCAGGATCAGGATCAGCTTCTGTCTGTAGTTGTCAAAAGCGATGACCTTGTGGAACAGCATCAGGTTCACATCCTGGAAGCCTTCCTCGTCCTTCGCATCCAGTCGCAGGGTCGGTTCGCTGTATTTGATATAGTCATAGGAAAAATATCCCACAAGACCTCCGGTAAAGGAAGGCAGCCCCGGAAGCTTGGGACTTTTATTCTCTTCCATGACGCTGCGGATGATCCCTCTGACATCTCCGGAATCCGTCCGGCTGGTCAGTTCCGATTTTATTGTGGTCATACCGTTATAGCAGGTGATCTCAAGCAAAGGATCATAGCCTAAAAAGGAATATCGTCCCCATCGCTTATCCGCCTCCGCGCTTTCCAGCAGATAGACATGACCGCTGACCTTTTTTAAGATGCGCAGCACTTCGATGGGTGTGGTCATATCCGCATACAGCTCTGTGCTTAAGGGAATCACTCCGTAATTTCCTTCCGCTGCGATCTTTTTACATTCTTCCAGTGTGGGTGTGATCTTCATTCCGGTACTCCTCCTTAATCAAACTGTTGTAATCTTTCAGAGTCCCATCGCAAAAACGTTCCTTCGGAACTTACTTTTTGCTCATTGGGGCTATCTGGCCAAAGGTACAAAAAAACCGCCCATGACAGAATCTACTTCTGTCAAGGACGGGTCATTTACACTTCCCGCGGTGCCACCTTGCTTCACAACTGCTTGTGCTCTTACAGGATACCAACATATCCCCGGCAACTGACGTATGCCCTCACGTCGCAGAATACTTGAGGTCTTAGGATTCTGTGTGTCCTCTTTGACTGCGCCCTCCGTGGTCCATTTAACAACCTGCGTTCCAACCTTTCTCAGCATCCGGTCTCTCTGTAAGTGCACGAACTGTTTTTATCTCCACATCAATGGTTTTCTTACCGCTGTATTTAATTTTTATTTATATTACCGCTTTAGTGTGCTAACGTCAAGTAGTGATTTTAATCTTTTTTTGTAAAAAATCTTTACGTATTTTATTTTTCTATCTTCCTACTTTGAGGAAAAGCTCACGAATTCCTTCATAGTAACCGATGGTCACCGTGGTACTGCCTTCCTCCTCCCCCGGGAAAGTATACTTGGCAAAATACGGTGTCGTCTCCAACAGCGGATTTTGATCCTCATTTTTTTCAAGACCGGTCAGTTCCAGATATTCCGCATACCGGTCGATCATGGCATCCGTATCGATGTCATCCCATTGCTGTCCGGTCCGGACATAGAATTCATAGATTTTGCCGGTATCCGCATCCAGATATATATCCAGAAAGCGGTTGCTCTTATCCGCATTCCTTACGTCCGTAGACATGCTGATTTTCCATACAGAGAGATTATTTCTCGGCTCCAGCACATCGATGGCTGAGCAGATCACCGCTTCGTAAGAGTCTTCCGACACTTCCTTTACTTCCCCGGGCAGAATTCCCTGCTCTTTCAGAATCTGAATCTCCCTGTTGCATGCCTCATATACCGCTTCCTCCTGAATCTGTCCCTCTCCCGGCTGCTGACGATTCTCTACAAACGCATAGGTACCCGTCATTTCTCCGTAGTTTCCTGCCTCATTGTCCACTCTGGTCAGAAACCGCAGTTCACTCTCCGGCAGGGTCTGGCTGCTCAGACATCTTCCCAAAAGATACAGCTTCTGATTGCTGCTCATGCGGTAACGATATCCTTCCGCTCCTTCCACTGCCTCTGTGGTAATACTGTTTAAGAGTCTCTCATCCCTTCTGGCAGCGATCCATTCCGGACCCCACAGAGCCGCAAGAATGACCACAACTGCTACCGTAAAGCCCAAAGAACAGCTCTTCCATCTATTCATCCGCGTTCACCCCCTCGTCCGGAATCAGAAAGCTCATGCAGCTTCCAAAACCCAGTGTACTCTCGACCTTCAGGCGGCTGTGATGCAGTTCCAGAATAGCGGTACACAGTGCAAGCCCCAGTCCCGCTCCGTTATGAGCCCTGGATCTGGATTTATCCACCATATAAAAAGCTTCCGTGATCTTTTGAAGTTCTTCCTCGGGGATACCGATTCCTTCATCCCGCACCTGAAAATAATAACCGTTCTCCATGCGCCTTCCTGTGATCTCCACGGTCTGCCCCTCCTCGGAGGCTTTGATGGCATTATCGGTCAGATTGATCAAAACAGTCTTCAACAGGTTCTCCTCGGCATAGAGTTCTCCCTTTTCCCAGCAGATGTCAACCTTCACTCTGCCATCTTCCGGGTTCTTTGTCTCATCATAGATTTCCTGCAGATACGAGAAAATACCGGAGACATTCGTGGTCTTACGATCGATCTCCTTACGCCTGGTCACAATGATGTCCAACAGTCTGAGTGCCATAGTCTCCAGGCGTTTTCCCTCTGTATAGATATAATTGGCACACAAAAAATGCTTCTCATCATCCAATTTACGGGAACGCAGCATATCCGCATAACCGATAATTGCAGTCAGCGGTGTCTTCAGTTCATGGGAAAATGCGGCAATAAAATCTTCTCTGGCTCTGACTTCATTTTCCAAATTCTGAATATTCTGCTCCAACGCTTCTGCCATATGGTTGAAATCCGCGGTCAGCTGTCCCATTTCATCATTACTGATCTGCTCCGCGCGATAGCTATATTCTCCCTCCGCCATTTTGCCGGTGGCTCGGGTCAAAAGTCTGATAGGTCTGGTCAGCCAACAGGCAATCAGCGTCATGACCGCTCCACTGCACAACAATACGATCACCGTAACCTGACGATACATCCGGAATCCTTCCGTCCTCTCCGTATATACCGCAGTTACATTTTTCATGGTCTCTAACGTAAGCATCCGGTCGGACACATTGATCCTGGTCTGTGTCTGGATATAATAGGAATCCCCAGACTGCACTACCCGGTATACTCTCGTATTTTCTCCGCGCTCTTCCCACAGAGAAGTATCCCCGGTAAACCCTTCGCTGGCATACAACACCTTACCGTTCTCATCACTGATCCGCAGTAATCTGTTGCCGTGCTGTCCACTATTCTCCAGGTATACTCCGATCTGTTCCACCGTTCCGTCCGGAAGCACATCATATTTGGACGGAATATTTAAAGCTGCCGTCTCGAAAGCGAACCTCAAAATACTGCTTTCATCAAGTGCCTGTCTGGTCTCACGCTCCATGGAGGTCTGAAATACATAATTTACAAAAAAATAACCGCTTGCTCCGCATGCCGCTGCCATGATCAACATCGTACAAAACAGTATTTTCCAGGAAAATTTCATACATCTCTCCTTTTACCCACTCCGGGTCATGCGATCTCCAGCCGGTATCCCACCTTATAGACCGCCACCAGTTGACGCTCCCATCCCATCTTCTTGCGCAGGCGCTGCACATGAAGCTCTAAGGTTCTGCTATCTCCGTCATACTCTTCACCCCACACTTTTTCATACAGATTTTCCTTGAACAGGGCAATATTTTTGTTCTGGATAAACAACACCAAAAGTCCATACTCCTTATTGGTCAGCACCACGGGAATTCCTGCCTTGGTCACCATTCTGGCATCCATATCCACCACTACATCCCCGGCGGACAACTGTGCTCCCGTCTTATGGAATCTGCGTAATACGACCTCCACTCTCGCCAGAAGTTCCACGACATCAAAGGGCTTCACCAGATAATCCTCTGCGCCAAGCCGCAGCCCCTTTACACGATCCTTCACATCTCCCCTGGCTGTAATGAAGATCACCGGGATCTTCAAAGGTCTGATATATTCCATGATGTCAAAGCCATCCACTCCGGGAAGCATAATATCCAGCAAGATCAGATCAAATTTTTCTCTCTCGATGCATTCGATTGCTTTCATGCCGTCCTGTACGCTTTTGCAAAAATATCCTGCTGCCGACAGATTCAGATCGATCAGATCACAGATCGGCTTTTCATCATCCACGATCAATATTTTTATCATTATGTCTGCCACCCCCAGTAGGCACGTATCTTCCCAACCAGTGCCTCTAAAGTGTCCTCCTCCGTACATTCATAATTTGCGGTAAAATCTTTGTCTTTTTCAAATCCGGCAGTCCGCTGATAATACACGGTACACACGGTATCTACCAACAGTTCCCCTAAATCTCCCTCGTAACTGTATTTTGCAAATACCACCAGGTCCTTGAACCCATCGCCGTCCAGATCCTTCCCCTGGATTCCCTTCAGCGCATAGAGATTGTCATAATCCTCCATGGGCTGGAAGCTCCACACAATATTTCCCTGCTCGTCGATCAGGTAGATCATAAACACATCATATTCCGCCATCCGGTATACTCCAGGCACTACCTTCATTTTCCCCAGCTTTTCAAAATTACGGGTATAGCTTTGTTCCTCGATCACCCGGAAATTATGGCTGAGCAGTTCTCCGTATGTCTCCGCAGTGTAGAGGAATTCTGTGGAACGTCCGTCGCGTACGAAGTTCAGAATACACGCCGGATTTTTATTCATATCAAAGCGGTTGATCTTGTCCGAGATCCGATAGTCTCTGTAAAAGCTGCCATCCTCCTGGAACAGAACATCTCCCACTTTATAAGATTTCTCCTGATAATCTCCTCTGTCATTATGGCACTGGGCAATCAGAATAATATCCGTATCGCTGTCATTGTCCACATCCTGAAAAGATACCGATGCAAGCTTCTCTATGGGCTGCCGTAGTTCCCCCGGATAGCAGTAATTTGCCTCCAACTGGTCCGTCTTGTACAGAATCTGTCCATTATCATCTGCGAGAAAAACTGCCAGTCTGTGGTACTGCTTGTCCAATGCCGCATAGAACCAGACTTCATCCACTTCGTCCTCCGGCGTATCCTCCGGCACTTTCTGAAGCGGCATGGCAAATACCTGATCCTCTAACAAACGAAATCCGTTTTCCTCCAGATCCGTGATCTTCTCTATATTCTGAAGCCTGGACTGATACCTGACGTACTCTTCCGCCACCGATCCTGTGTTCCTTCTGGCTGCAGTCACAGAAAAAGAAAAGGAGGGAACAAGCGTAAATAAAATCGCAAAGAGCATGATACATGCTATGATCAGCATGTTTTTTCTCTTCCTGTCTTTCGGCATGTTCCCACCTCCTTTGTATCCAATTTGTTCTATCTATACTTGCTTACTTTATATCCGGCAGATCATCGATAATAATATGTCTGGGCTGGCCTGTGATCATGATTGGGGTCAGTTCCGCCTGTATCAGAGGCTCGATATAGTTCTTCATCTCTGCTGTCACGTAATCTCCCTCTTCCGTAATCCAGAAACGGGGAACCTTTTTCTCCAGATTTGCTACCTTATGCACATCGTAGAGATCCGTGGTGCAGATATAGGGATCCTGGGATACTCTTTTCAGGATCACCATCTGACCGGTCTTGCCCTCAAAAGCTGCTTTTACCGCAGTACCGCCTACCTGATAAGCCTCGGTGATATCCACACGGGAGGTCAGATGTCCTGCACAGCGTTGCAGGGTAGACAGTTCGATAGCTCTGGACTTGCAGCCTAATTTCTCGATGATCAGGTCGGACAGATATTTACCGGTACCGGATAACTGCACATGACCGAAGGAATCGGTCTTGTCCGAGTGTGCGGACAATTCGCAGACATATCTGCCGTCTGCCGTCTTGATACCTTCCGATACAGCGATGACGATGGACTGTTTCTCAGCTACCAGTTTCTTTACTTTTTCCAGAAAAACATCCACATCGAAAGGAACCTCCGGCAGATAGATCAGATCCGGACCTTCGCAGTCTTCACTCTTGGCAAGTACTGCCGCACCGGTCAGCCAGCCGGCATTTCTTCCCATGATTTCGATGACCGTCACGCTCTGCATCTCATAGATCAGACCATCACGTACCAGTTCCTTGGTAACGGTGGCAATATATTTTGCAGCGCTGCCGTAACCGGGCGTATGATCCGTACCCTCCAGGTCATTATCGATCGTCTTGGGCACACCGATAAAACGGATCGGGCTGCCAACTGTCTGGGCATAATCGGAAAGCTTTTTTATGGTATCCATGGAATCATTGCCACCGATATAGAAAAATGCCGTAATCTCCAGTTCTTCCAGAATTGCAAATATTTTCTCATAGATAGCTTTATCTTCACTGCTCTCCGGCAGCTTATAGCGGCAGGAGCCCAGGAAAGATGCCGGGGTTCTCTTCAGAAGTTCCACATCCATATCGTTACGTATTTTCTCTCCAAGATCTACTATCTTTTTCTCCAAAAGACCCTGGATGCCGTAACGCATACCGTATATGGTATCCGCCCCCATATCCTTTGCTGTCTTATAGACACCGGCAAGGCTTGCATTGATCACCGCGGTGGGACCTCCGGACTGTCCTACGATCACATTTTTCTTCATAACATTTTCTCCCTCTGTTCATTCCTTACCATAATAAAACACCCATCAATCGGAGCCTCCGGTTGATGGGTGTTCTCATTCTTAAGGTTCCGTCGAACCTATTTTACCAAACTTACTGTCTCTCTGGCAATAGCAAGTTCCTCATTCGTAGGAATTACCATTACAGTGGTCTTGCTGTCAGGAGTGGAAATAGCGATTTCTTCGCCGCGCTTGTGGTTCGCATCCTCATCGATGGATACGCCCAAGAAGCCCAGATGCTCACATACCAGGGAGCGAACCAGCGGTGCGTTCTCACCAATACCTGCGGTAAAGCAGATCACATCTACACCATTCATTGCTGCTACATAAGAACCGATGTATTTTGCCACACGATAACAATAAGTCTTCATAGTGCGGATGCAATGCTCATCACCTCTGTTATAGCCATCTTCCAGATCGCGGAAATCGGAAGACAGGTTGTTGGACAGACCATATACACCGGACTTCTTGTTCAGAACAGTCATGATCTCGTCGATGTTCTTGCCTTCTTTGTGAGCGATGAACTCCATGATGGCGGGATCAATATCACCGGAACGGGTTCCCATGATCAGGCCTTCCAGGGGAGTCAGGCCCATGGAGGTATCTACGCATTTGCCGTTCTTCACTGCAGATACGCTGGCGCCGTTACCTAAGTGGCATACGATGATCTTCAGATCTTCGTACTTTTTGTCCAGAACCTCTGCCGCTTTCCTGGATACATAAGAGTGGCTGGTTCCGTGGAAACCGTAACGTCTGATCTTGTACTTCTCATAATACTCATAAGGCAGACCGTACATATAAGCTTCCTCAGGCATGGTCTGATGGAAAGCGGTATCGAATACAGCTACCATGGGAGTGGTAGGCATCAGCTTTTTGCAGGCATTGATACCGATCAGGTTTGCAGGGTTATGTAAAGGAGCCAGATCGTTGCACTCTTCGATGGCTTTCATAACTTCATCGGTAATGATTGTAGATGCTGCAAACTTCTCACCGCCGTGTACGATACGATGTCCTACGGCACCGATCTCATCCAGGCTCTTTACTACACCGGTCTTAGGATTGGTCAGTGCTTCCAGTACAAGACGGATTGCTTCGGTGTGATCCGGCATGGGAGTTACGGTCTGTTCCTTCTCGCCGCCATCGGGGGTATAGGTGATCCGGCTTCCTTCGATACCGATTCTCTCACAGAGACCCTTTGCGATGCATTTCTCGGTCTCGGAATCGATGAGCTGGAACTTCAGGGAAGAGCTTCCGCAGTTAATAACTAAAATATTCATGGCAAATTCCTTTCTTTTTTAATCTGTCAGACTAATGTTCTATGATTTCATGTCACCCGGTAAGGGCAATACATGAATACGGTGCGGGACAGATATCCCGCACACGTTTATGGTTTTTATAATGATTATACCAGCTGTGCCTGTACAGCAGTCAGTGCTACGACACCAACGATATCCTGCCAGGAACATCCTCTGGACAGATCGTTAACAGGCTTTGCGATACCCTGTAACATAGGACCGTAAGCTTCTGCGCCACCCAGTCTTTGTACCAGCTTGTAACCAATGTTACCTGCATCCAGGTTCGGGAAGATCAGAACATTTGCATGTCCGTTAACAGGGCTTCCGGGAGCCTTGGACTTAGCTACGCTGGGAACCAGCGCTGCATCCAGCTGCAGTTCACCGTCTAATGTCAGATGAGGATACTCCTCATGTGCAATACGGGTAGCTTCTACTACTTTGTCAACCAGCGCATGCTTGGCACTGCCTTTGGTGGAGTGGCTTAACATAGCGATAACGGGCTTAGGTCCGATCAGGGACTTGAAGCTTCTGGAAGAGGTATCTGCGATAGCAGCCAGCTCTTCGGGGGTAGGATCCTGGTTCAGACCACAGTCAGCGAACAGGAAAGTTCCGTTCTCACCCTGATCCTTGAATACGGTATCCATAACAAAGAAGGCGGATACCAGCTTAACGCCGGGTGCAGTCTTTAAGATCTGCAGTGCGGGTCTTAAGGTGTCTGCGGTAGAGTGACATGCACCTGCTACCATACCGTCTGCATCGTTAGCCTTAACCATCACGATACCGAAGGTCAGGTAATCATTTAACAGGATCTCTCTTGCCTTCTCGGGAGTCATTCCCTTTGCTTTTCTGGTTTCATATAATAAATTCACATAGTCATCCAACTTGGGAGTTGTTTTCGGGTTAACTACTGTTACCTTGGACAGGTCGACTTCCAGCCAGCCTGCACCATCCATGATCTTCTCTTCATCACCGATCATAATGATGTCTGCGATACCCTCTTCTACGATACGGGCAGCAGCCAGTAATGTTCTCTTATCATTAGATTCCGGTAATACAATTGTTTTTTTGTCGATTCTTGCTCTCTCTTTAATCATGTCAATGTATGACATATCCATTCTCCTTTCCGGCGGGGGATACCCGCTTCCTCCCAAATAACTTCTGTAAAGTTTTGGTTTTATCTTAACAAACCGATGTATTTATATTATACTAAATACATCTGGAGTAGACAAGGGCATAATGTTCGCAAAATTGTATATTTTCAGATACAACCTTTGAATTTCGATTACAAAATATGCTGATAACCATGCGCATGTAAACGCTTTCAATGTATGTTATTTTTTTCACATGCGTGGCTTGTATTTGTATTCGATTTACCGTATATTTCTTTTCACGAAAGGAGCCATATTATGAAGGTCAATGGTATTGTCGCAGAATACAACCCTTTTCATAATGGTCATGCTTACCAGATGCAGCATGCCAAAGAAGCCACCGGCGCCGATTATACGATCGTCGTTATGAGCGGCAACTTCATGCAGCGCGGTGCCCCTGCCCTGTTAGATAAGTTCACACGCGCCAAAATGGCTTTGGAATGCGGTGCAGATCTTGTGCTGGAACTCCCCATCTGCTACGCTGCTTCGAGTGCGGAATTTTTTGCCAAGGGCTCTGTTGCTCTGTTTGACAAACTGGGAGTCACCACAAATCTGTGCTTTGGCAGCGAATGCGGTAACATCGATACGCTCTCCCGGATCGCCGAGATCTTCTACACGGAGCCGGAACCTTATGTGGAATCCCTGCGCTGCAATCTGAAAAAGGGAATGTCCTTCCCGATTGCAAGGACCTGGGCTCTGTTGCAGTACGCTCCCTCATTAAGTGATGACAAGGATGTTCTGTCCTCTCCGAATAATATACTGGGAATTGAATATCTGAAGGCTCTGATGTCAAGGAACAGCAAGATTGTTCCCTTCACTACCACCCGTGTAGGTGCGGATTATCACGATAAGCGCCTGGGGACCAACCAGTGTTCCGCTATTGCCATCCGTCAGTCCGTAGCTGCCGGGCATGATCTTACCTATCTTGCATCCCAAATGCCGGAAAATGCCTATGAGATATTGCGGACTTCTCTGAAGGAACAGAAGCCTCTGTTTGCGGATGATTTTTCCGCGGCGCTGCAATACAAGCTGCTGACGGAATACTTCGAGGGTTACGACAAGTATCAGGATATTTCCTCAGATCTCTCCGACCGTATCCGCAATACCCTGCCGTCCTTCACCGGCTTATCTTCTTTCTGCGATCTGCTCAAGAGCAAGGATATGACCTACACCCGTATCAGCAGATGTCTGTTCCATATTTTGCTGAATATGACCAAGGAAGAATTCGAGACCTGCAAGTCTGAAGATTATATTTCCTACGCCAGAGTATTGGGATTTTGCAAGGATGCAGCTCCTCTCCTTACCGAGATCAAAAAGAACAGCTCCATTCCACTCATTACCAGTTTGGCAGACGCAAGACAGACACTTCCCGCAGATGCTTTGCGTATGCTGAATCAGGATATTCTCCGGAATCAGATCTACCTGGGGCATCTGGCACTGAAGAATAAAAAAGAAATGGTGAATGAATACCGGACACCGATTGTGATTGTGTAAATTGAAAGTTAGTGAAATAATCCCGTAGCCCTTGGCAGGGTA
>UMGO01041287.1_pt1 | contig 13080 bp, 9 predicted proteins | sample 1965301 | NCBI WGS metagenome assembly UMGO01 (sample SAMEA4836074, study PRJEB28245) | human gut metagenome | biome: gut microbiome; material: fecal sample | place: Denmark | collected 2008 | reverse complement strand
TGAAAATCAAAGCCGCCGTAATTTAGAAATGGCGCGTGAAGATACCTCTGCTCTGCGACGGCTTTTTTCTTTTGCCGTCGTCCGGCAGATTATAGTTCTATTCTTTAATTTACATTTTGTTATTCAGTTCTGAAAATAGCACAATTGTAGTTAAAACAGAAATACCAGTTCTTATCGATTCATGTTATACATATGCCTATAGAAAAGAAATCGCAGATAAAAGAATATTAAAAAATCGAATAGTATATCTATTCGACGAAATAATAGCAGATGAAATTAATCGTTACGATTCTTGTGGAAATGATCCAGATTTAGCTCAAAATATGATTCAACAACTAATTGAATTTATTGAAAAACACTATTTTGATATTCCTCGCAAAAAGATAATAAAAATCATCTCCCGTCGTCTTGAAGAAATCCGCGAAATTGATAATTCCAGTATTATTCTAGGCTATTCACCCGAAAAGATACTAGAGGGATTTTTAATAAAACTTGCGGAATTTTATGATTACAAATTATCACCTAACTTTCTAGAAAAATACGAAAAGGAATTGCCTCATTCTCCTTCTTACTATAAGAATGATTATCAATTTTACAGGAATAGAAAAAAGAACTATTTTTAATTCGTAAAAACCTCCCGGTACATTAATTTGCACCGGGTAATTTTATATATTCAAAATTGTTCTAAACCATGCTATACTAAAAGAGCTGTCGAACCTCCAGCAGAAAGGAGGTGGCCACGATGGAAGAAATTCTCACCACATTTCTTGTCTCCGTTGTAGCAGGCGTAGTTAGCTACTACATATGCAAACGGCTGGACGGTAGACGATAGGCAGCAACAGCCTAAACGGAATAACTCACCGTAACGAGCAAGAAAGCCCCCAGAGCTGCAACTCTGAGGGCTTTCACTTTGCCACTTGGAATCTCACCACATTCCTTAGCTGTTATTATCATATGCTATTACCGGTAAAAAGTCAACTCAAAACGTCACGGAGCTCTCCATATTTTCTGGCGTTTGTCCTAAAAACGTCACAAAACCATATCTCTGAATCAACCCACATATCCAGAAATGGCTTAAAATCAACACTTTCCAGACTTCACGGTATAAATATATTGCTTTTCGCCACAAAAAGCGGTGGGTATTTTTTATCTGATCATTTGTTTTTCAGTTCTTCCACTGCTTTTTTGATTCTCGCGCATGCTTCCTGAAGCTCCTCATAGCTGCATGCATAAGAGATTCTTAAGTATCCTTCTCCCTCGGAACCGAATGCAGATCCAGGTACCAGGGCGATCTTTGCATTATCAAGAAGATACTCGGCAACCTCCATTGAAGTCATTCCAAGGCTCTTGATATTTACGAAGATATAAAAAGCACCATGTGGGTTGTTACAGCTGATCCCATCGATCTCGTTCAGAGCTTTTACCACATAATCTTTTCTTCTCTGATACTCTTTTCTCATTGCCTCAACATCATCTGCACAATCAGTTAAAGCTGTGATCGCTGCTTCCTGTACAAAGGAAGATGCGCAGGTAACTGTATACTGATGAACACGTACGCAGGCCTGGATGATTCCAACCGGCGCACACAGATATCCAAGTCTCCATCCTGTCATGGAGTAAGCTTTTGAAAATCCTCCTAATGTAATGGTACGCTCTTTCATTCCCGGAAGAGATGCAATACTTACATGCTCTGTTCCATCGTATACAAGCTGGCTGTAGATCTCATCTGCGATCACAAGAAGATCATGTCTGATGGCGATCTCGCTTAATTTCTCAAGTGTCTCTCTAGAGAAAACACCACCGGTCGGGTTGCTTGGGTTTACAACAACGATCATCTTAGTCTTATCTGTGATCTTTGACTCCATCTCCTCAAAGTCGATCTGATAATCGTTCTCCTCTTTCAGGCTGTATGTTACAGGTACTGCACCAAGTGCTGACGGAACATGGATGTAATTCAGCCATACCGGGTTCGGGACAAGAATCTCATCGCCGGGATCCAGGAAAGCGTCCATGGATGCGAAAGTTGCCTCACCAACACCTACTGTTACAAGAACTTCAGATGCTTCATAATCTGTACCATGGTTCTCGTTCTCCCATTTTGCAATGGCTTCTCTCAGTTTCGGGATACCATAGTTGGATGTGTAAAATACATGTCCTGCTGCAAGGCTCTCATTTGCTGCTTTTTTGATCTTCTCCGGTGTATCAAAATCCGGACGTCCGATCTCCAGGTGAATGATCTTCTCTCCTGCCTGCTGCATTTTGTTTGCTTTTTCCATTACTGCACGGATACCGGAAAACGGAAGGCATTCCATTCTTTTCGCTGTCTTGTACTCCATATTCATTTCCTCCTGAACCCTTTTATTTTTCTGCGGATATTCCGCTGTTTTTACTGCATTTAATATTTAAGCGTATAGCTGATGTCTCAACTATACGCTTAAATGGTATCATCGTAGTAATATTAAGTCAATTTAATAATTTGTATGTATAATATTAAGATTTTTTATATTTACTTACGCGTTATATTTTGTTTCGTCAAGCTCATTTTCTTTCTTGTTAACGATAACGTTGACTGTTGCATCACCGATTACGTTAAGCGGAAGAAGTGCCATCTCAACCGGACGGTTGATCGCTACAACCAGTGCATATGCGATCATACAAAGGTCAGATGTCCAGCCCATACCGGAAAGGATTGTTACGATCAGAGTTGTTCCGGCGATCGGGATAGCCGGGCAGCCCATTGCCGCACAGATGGAAAGAAATGCGACTGTGATCAGGTTTGCCGGTGTAATGTCAATTCCGGATGCTGTTGCGATAAATGTTACTGCAAACATATGCATAACAGTTGTACCGTTCATGTTGATGGTCATACCTGTAGGAAGAACGAAGCTTGTGATCTCCTGGGAGCATCCAAGTTCATCAAGGCATGTTCTGGTGTTCAGCGGAAGGCATGCTGCGGAAGAGTTTGTGGAGAATCCGAATACACCAACTTTTGCGATCTTCTTAAGGAATTTCATCGGGCTTAAGCCTGTTGTAAGGCCGATACCGATCGGGTAAATCGTTACTACAAGTACAAACAGTGTCAGCATTGCGCCTACGATGTAAGCTGCTGCCGGTGCCAGATACTCAGCTCCGTAGATTGCGAATGTACGGGAGATCAGGCAGAAGATTGCTACAGGACCAACTTTGTTGATCAGGAATGTCAGATACAGGTTGATGATGTCGCTTAAGTTCTCAAGTACGCTTTTCAGCGGTTTCATCTTGTCGCCAAGTGCGTTCATGCAAAGACCAAGAACGATAGCTACTACTACAACTGCAAGGATGCTGTTATTGCTGCTGAATGCGGTTCCGATATTGGACGGAACTGCTGTTACGATTGTTGCAAGCGGGTTGAACTGATCCAGTGTTGCAGCCTCTGTAACTGCCTCTGCCGGAAGTTTTACGTTGAAAAATCCAGCTGTTTTCATTGCGAATGCAACAATACCTGCGATAAGTGCGCCAACTACATAGAAGCAGAAGAATCCAAGTAATGTACGTCCTGCAATTCTTCCAAGCTTGGAGGAACTGGAGATACTGCACATTGCAAGGCTTAAGGATACCAGTACCAGCGGTACGATCGCCATCTGTAATCCTCTCATGAACAGCTGTCCGATGATGTAGAAGAGACCGATGGAATGAAATCCCTGATCTGCTGTGATATCCTGGAACAGAAGTGCATTGATCACGTTCCATGTCCCCTCTGACATCTGCTGTTTCAGAAGCATGAATCCAAGTCCTACGACCAGACCGCCGACCAGAGCAATCATCATGTTTCTTACTATGTTGTTCTGTTTTTTCTCTTTTGCCATAGTTTCCACCCTTTCCTTTCTTATCCTAAAAAAGTGCACTTTTCCATATAAAGAGAGCCGGACAAATCAACGCAGTAATCCCTTGTACTAAATCTCCTTTGATTTATCCGGCACTCTATCTCTCATGTGAATGTAATGTACTTTATTTAGTTTTTATAAGTGTTTGATCTCAATACCCTCTTCTGTGAATTTTTCACGGATCTTCTGTACAAAAGCGAGTGCTTTCGGTCCGTCTCCGTGTACACAGAGTGTGTCTCCCTTGATGTCAAGCTCTTTTCCGTTGATGGATGTTACTTTTCCTTCTTTGATCATCTTCACGCATCTTTCGATGGCAATGTTCTCATCTGTGATCATGGATCCCTCCATCTTTCTCGGTACAAGAGAAAGATCATCCATATATGCACGGTCTGCAAAGATCTCGGATGCTGTACGGAGTCCCTTGCTCTCAGCGATATCACCGAGAACTGCTCCTGCACAGTAGTAAACGATCAGATCTTTGTCATACTCACAGATTGCCTCGCAGATTGCTGTGGAAATGTCCTCATCATACTGGCAGGCATTTCCCATTGCTCCATGAGGAGCGACATGCTGAAGCTTCATTCCATAACTTTTTGTGAATGCAGCCAGTGCTCCGATCTGGTATCTGACGTAATTCTTAACTTCATCATGAGAGAGAACCATCTTTCTTCGTCCAAAGCCAAGAAGATCCGGATATCCAGGATGGGCTCCAACCATAACGCCACGTTCCTTTGCCATGCGGACTACCTTATCCATTACCATTGGATCGCCTGCATGCCAGCCACATGCTACATTTGCTGTTGTGACATATTTAATGATCTCTTCATCTCCGCCCAGCTTGTATGCGCCAAAGCTCTCACCCATGTCACTGTTTAAGTCAATACTGTACATGTTGCTACCTTCCTTTCTTTCTTTACTTGATAAAAGTATAACATGTTAAATAAGAATAATAAAATAGATTATTATTTCAGAATATATTAATGTTTTCTATATTTCTTTTGTAATAGATTTTACATTTCTTTTATTCTTTTTAGAAAAAAATATTGACATCAGATAAAACATATGCTTAAATAGTCATATGAACATTCAATCATATATTCATATAAATTTCAAGGAGATTTCATATGGAAGAGAGCTTAAAAAAGAATTCCATGGAGTCCACGGATTCCTGTGGCTGCGGTTGCGGCCACGACCATCATGAGGAACATGAGCATGAGGAACATGCACATGAAGAACACCATCACCACGATGATGAGCATTGTGGATGTGGCTGCGAAGATCATGAGCATGAACATCACCATCATGATCACGATGATGACCACTGCGATTGTGGCTGCGAGGATCATGATCACGAATATCACGAGCATGAACATCATCACCATCATCACGACGATGACCACTGCGGCTGTGGTTGCGAGGATCATGATCACGACCACCACGAGCATGAACATCATCATCATGATCATGACCACGAACATCACGAGCATGAGCATCACCATCATCACGATGACGAACACTGCGGTTGCGGCTGCGGGGATCACGACCACAACCACGAGCATCACGAGCACTCCCACAGCACAGCATCCGCAAAACGTGTCTACATCCTGGAGAACCTGGGCTGTGCCCACTGTGCTTCCAAGATGGAGGAACAGATCCAGCATCTTGACGGCGTAGAAAGTGCAACCATCACTTTCGCCACCAAACAGCTTCGCTTAAACGCCGCTGACCCAGATGCTCTGCTTCCGCAGATCCGCAAGATCTGCACCTCCATTGAATCCGAAGTCAAAGTTGTTCCGAGAAACCCGAAGCCAGCCGCTTCTGCTGACGTAATAACCAAGATTTACCTTCTGGAGAACCTGGGCTGTGCCCACTGTGCTTCCAAAATGGAAGAACAGATTGCAGACCTCGACGGCATCTCCGAAGCCACCATCACTTTTGCTACCAAACAGCTTCGTGTAACCGCAAAGGATCCGGACCGCTACCTTGATCAGATCCGTAAGATCTGTACCTCCATTGAATCCGAGGTCAAGGTTGTTCCAAGAAGCAACAATTCCGGAGAAAAGACAAAAACTTATATTCTGGAAAACTTAGGCTGTGCTAACTGTGCTTCCAAAATGGAAAAACAGATTGCAGACCTCGACGGTATTTCCGAAGCTACCATCACTTTTGCAACAAAACAACTTCGCGTTACTGCAAAAAACCCGGACCGCTACCTTGATCAGATCCGCAAGATCTGTACTTCCATTGAATCCGAAGTTGTAGTAAAAGAAAAAGATCCGAAGCCAAAATCACAGACAGCTGCATCCGAAACTCACCCATCCAGCAAAAAGAAATCTTTTTCCAAAGAAAAGATCGACACGATCTGTATTATCATCGGCGCGATCCTCTTTGTTGCCGGTGAGATCATGGAACACAAAGGATTTGCAGATACTGCCACTCTTCCGTTATTTGTGATTGCATATCTGGCACTTGGCGGTGTGATCGTTGTAAAGGCAGCCAAAAACATCTCCCACGGACAGGTATTCGACGAAAACTTCCTGATGAGTGTTGCAACTCTCGCTGCTTTTGCCATCAATGATTCCGCTGAGGCCGTAGGCGTTATGCTCTTCTACCGAATCGGCGAGCTTTTTGAGGAAAAAGCCGTTGAGCGAAGCCGCGGACAGATCATGGACGCTGTAGATCTTCGCCCGGAAGTTGTAAACCTTGTTGTTGGCGATGATATTCAGGTGATCCCATCTGAAGAAGCTCAGGTTGGCGATGTTCTCCTGGTCCGTCCTGGCGATCGTATTCCTCTTGACGGCGTGATCATCGAAGGAAGCAGCCGTATCGACACATCCCCAATCACAGGTGAGCCTGTACCGGTTGCTGTAAATGAAGGTGATGAGATCACTTCCGGATGTGTAAACACTTCCGGTCAGTTAAAGATCCGCGTGGAAAAACCTCTCGAAGAGTCCATGGTCACACGTATCCTGGATTCTGTAGAAAATGCAGCAGCAAGTAAACCGAAGATCGACCGTTTTATCACACGTTTTGCAAAAGTGTACACTCCTTGTGTTGTAGGAATCGCTGTTGCAACAGCACTGATTCCATCCCTTGTAACCGGAAACTGGCATTACTGGATCTACACAGCCATCACCTTCCTGGTAATGAGCTGCCCATGTGCTCTTGTACTTAGTATCCCGCTTGCATTCTTCTCAGGCATCGGTGCCGGTTCCAAGAAAGGAATCCTGTTCAAAGGCGGCCTTTCCATCGAGGGATTAAGCAACCTTGGCGCTGTAGTTATGGATAAAACCGGAACCATCACAGAAGGTAACTTCCAGCTTCAGAAAGTTGTAACTGCCGGTAAATATAACGAAAACGAACTTCTTTCCATGTGTGCAGGCTGCGAGCAGAACTCCACACATCCGATTGCAAACAGTATTGTAGCTGCCGCAAAAGAACGCGGAATCCAGTTTGAAAAACCGATCTCTCTGGAAGAAATTTCCGGACATGGAATTGTCGCAGAAATGCCGGAGGGAAAAGTTCTCTGTGGAAACCGCAAGCTGATGGATAAATTCGGCGTCACCATCGGAGAATTAAAAGAAGCCTCTTACGGCTCTGAAGTATTTATGGCTGTAAACGGAACTTTTGCAGGATATATGCTGATCTCCGATACTATCAAACCAGATGCAAAAGAAGCCATTGCTTCCCTGAAAAAACTCGGTCTTCACACAGTTATGCTTACCGGAGATTCCGAAGACAGTGCAAATGCCGTAGGAAAAGACGCGGGAATCGATGAAATTTATGCCAAGCTCCTTCCGGAAGACAAACTCAACGCCCTGAAAAAGGTCCGTGAGGCACACGGAACGGTTATGTTTGTCGGTGACGGAATCAACGATGCTCCTGTACTTGCAGGTGCAGATGTAGGCGCGGCCATGGGAAGTGGTGCAGATGCGGCTATCGAGGCTGCAGATGCCGTATTTATGAACTCCAACGTAGATGCGATTCCTCAGTCTATCGCCATTGCACGAAACACAAACCGCATCGCATGGCAGAACGTAATATTCGCCCTTGTGATCAAGATCGCCGTTATGATCCTTGGTCTTGCCGGACATGCCAACATGTGGATGGCCGTATTTGCAGACACTGGCGTTGCCATGATCTGCGTGCTGAATTCCATTCGTATCCTGTATAAAAAATAAAAAATTTGACCGGTGCGTTTTTTTCAGCTACAATAGAAGTTAATAGTTTGGAGGATGCGCAAATGAAGAAACCACATATCGATTACCCGATCAATGATGATACGCTTTACCGGCTTGCCGACCTGTTCAAGGTCTTTGGTGATCCTACCAGGATCCGTATCCTGTATGCGCTTTCTGTAGAAGAACTTTGTGTGCAGGATATTGCCGACCGGCTTTCCATGACACAGAGTGCGATTTCTCATCAGCTTCGTGTGCTGAAGCAGATGTCACTGGTCAAATTTCGAAGAGATGGAAAAACAATCTTCTACTCCCTGGCAGACAGCCACGTGGCAACCATCATGAATCAGGGTCTGGAACACGTAACAGAAGAATAAAACATAAAAAGCACCAAAAGCCGATCCGCTTTCCAGCAATGGAAATAGCAGATCGGCTTTTTTATAAATAACGTTCAGTTCCGGCTTTTTTTATTCATTTACACAATTAATAGCATCAACCGTCTTTTTATACTCAGAAGACACTTTTTCAAGAAGTTCCGGCAGCTTTGCCTCATCCGGAGCACCGCCTCTGAGTTCTTCTGTCAGATCACTGGAAACTTTAAACAGCTGTGTGAATCCCAGATTTGCACAAACACCCTTTAATGTATGGGCAGCACGGAAAGCTTCCTCATAATCCGCTTTATCCATGGTATCGACAAGTGTCTGATAACTTGGATCATCAAGGAATTTTCTGGCAAATTTTTCTACCAGCATTTTGTTTCCCGCAAAACGTCCAAGCACCTCTTCGTAATTACTTTCAATCGCACTATAGCACTGTTCAATTGTCATTGTATATTTCTCCTTTCCATCAGGCATCCTCCGTATTTTCACGGTCTGTTTCCTGGCCTGTACATTATTTATATTTCTCTCTCGCTCTGTGGTGAAGTACCATCGCTCCGTATGCAGGCATTCTCACATGAAGGATTCCCGCATCCGCAATATATTTCTCTGCCTTTTCTGTGTAGCCATCTCTGGAAGAAAGCATCAGGCGCTGAAAAGCTGTCGCTTCTTTCCGGCTTACACCTGTTTTCCAGGCTGTTACCCTCACATCTCTCTCATAATCCTGATTATTGATGATCACAATGATCTGCTCAGAATCAGAAAAGCGGCCATAACTTAAGCCCTGATGATCGTTCCACAGAAACTCCAGGGAACCTTTTGCAAGGAGCGGATATGCCTTGTGTATACAGATCATCCGTTTATGAAAATCCAGCATCTCAAGATCTTCTTTTCCCCAGGGATAAGTTCTGCGGTTATCCGGATCTGTAAAGCCACACACACCGGCCTCGTCCCCGTAATATACCGTAGGTGCACCTGGCCACGTCATCTGGATCACAACCGCCTCTCTCATGATCCCAGGATTAATGCCTGCGGATGCCGCCTCTGCACCTGCATAGGAAAGCCTTCCTACTCTGTGGTTGGTTCTTGTCAGGAATCTGGAATGATCATGGTTGGAAAGCTCATTCATGGCCCCGTAAAGAGCTCCCATGTGCAGTGACCGCATATGATGCTTCATGGCACCGATAAAGGCCTCACTGTTACCGTAGAGGTCTTCCCTGTACTCATCGCTGTGTTTCTCCATTCCTGTCAGAAACCAGGTCACAGGCTCCATAAAAGCGTCATAGTTCATAACCGTATCCCACTCATCACCCAGAAGCCAGCTCTCCGGATTTCCGTAGTGTTCTGCAAGGATCACCGCATCAGGATTAGCCTCTTTTACCGCTTTTCGGAACTCTTTCCAGAAATGGTGGTTAAAATCATTGCTGTGTCCCAGATCTGCAGCCACATCCAGTCTCCATCCATCTACGTTATATGGTGGAGAAACCCATTTCCTGCCAACATCAAGGATTGTCCGGCAAAGTTCCTCAGATCCTTCGTAATTCAGCTTCGGCAAAGTATCATGGGTCCACCAGCCGTCATAGGTGGGATTATATGGCCAGCGATTCTGATCCTGGAAGCAGAAGAAAGAACGATAAGGGCTGTCCGCAGAAATATAGGCTCCTTTTTCGTATCCTTCCTGATTTTCATAGATCCGTTCTCTGTCCATCCATTTATTAAAAGATCCACAGTGGTTAAATACCCCGTCCAGGATCACTTTCATTCCTCTCCTGTGGATCTCTTCCACAAGCTCCCGGAAAAGCTCGTTGCTGGCCTTAAGATTCCGTTTATCGGTCACACGGCGGATATACTTAAGCGCATGGCTGTTATCCCGGTCTCCGGGGCTCAAAAGGCCGTCACAGTCCTCCACGATCTTTCCGATATGAGGATCGATATGATCATAGTCCTGGCAGTCATATTTGTGGTTGCTTGGGGAAACAAACACCGGATTCAGATAGATCACATCCACCCCAAGTTCCTGGAGATAATCCAGTTTATCCATAACTCCCTGAAGATCACCGCCATAAAATTCCCGTACCCCCATGACTGCCGGAATCTTTCCCCAGTCATCCACTTTCACGGAAATATCCCCGATATAGGAGTATTCTCCGGTTTCCACATCGTTGGAAGGGTCTCCGTTATAAAAGCGGTCCACATAAATCTGGTACATGACAGCACCCTTCAGCCATTCCGGCACATGATAATCCGGATAGATCTCAAATTCTGTCCGTTCCTCATGCCTGGTGCTAACACCATCTGTATCATAATAGCAGGTAACAAGCCCTGAATGGATTTCAAAATAATAGTGTACAATGTCCTTTCCCATTATGATCTGTGCAGTATAGTAATCAAAACTTCCGGAAGTCCTCTCCCGTTTCATTTCCAGATATTCTCCGTCATGCACAAGACAGACGTTGTCCACATTATTTCTCTGGGTACGAAAACGAATGGTCACGGTATCGCCTTCCCGTGGTTCTACCGGTGTTCGGTAATATTCCGTTCCGTCACTGAACATTGCCTCTTTATTTAATACCGGACTCATATTGAGTATATACTGCATCTTCTTTGCTGTCTCCATGCTTTCATATAACATTCTATTTTCCTCATTCCGTTTTTAGTACCATTCTCTTAAATAGATTATCTTAATTTTTTCCATACCGCAAGCTTATCTACCGGTTTTCTCCATATTTCCTCTTTTATTTTTGCGCAGTAAAAAAGGCAGCTGGTTAGGCTGCCTTTTTTGGAGAAGGTATTTCTTCTTATGGGGTGTAGCAAAAACTATATAATGTATTGGGGGGTTTTTACGGTATATATAGTACCATGTGTCCACCAAAAAGTGTGCACAAAGTTCACAAAATTCAATATGTTTTTTTGTGCACTTTATTCGTTTGTTTCTGCAACCTCTTCATTTTCTGTTGTAAAAAGTGCTTCAAACTCTTCACGATGTACTTTTTCCTTCTCAAGAAGAAGGGCTGCACAGCTGTGAAGAACGCCAATATGCTCCCGGATAATGCTCTCTGCTTTCTCATGACATTCGCTGATGATACGGGAAATCTCCGCATCGATCTCTCTTGCCACTTCCTCGCTGTAACCTCTGGTATGTGCCAGATCACGGCCGATAAACACTTCATCGTCATCGTTACCATAAGCGATCAGGCCGATCTTTTCGGACATACCATATTTCATTACCATGGAACGGGCAGTCTCTGTGGCACGTTTGATATCATTGGATGCACCTGTTGTAATATCTCCGAAAATGATCTCCTCAGCCACACGGCCTCCCAGAAGCGTTGTGATGTCCTCCAGCATCTTGTTTTTTGTATTGAACATCTCATCGTTATCCGGAAGCGGCATGGTGTAACCGGCAGCTCCCATACCTGTAGGAATAATGGAAATGGTGTATACCGGATCCATATGCGGAAGTACATGAAACAGGATCGCATGGCCAGCCTCATGATAAGCTGTGATCTTCTTCTCTTTGTCAGAGATGACCTTGCTCTTCTTCTCCGCACCGATCCCAACTTTAATGAATGCTTTTTTGATATCTTTCTGCATGATGTAAGGACGGCTTTCTTTTGCTGCGTCAATGGCAGCCTCGTTGAGAAGGTTCTCAAGATCCGCACCGGTAAATCCAGCCGTTGTCTGGGCGATCTGATGAAGGTCCACATCGTCTCCCAGCGGTTTGTCCTTGGCGTGGACCATCAGGATTTCTTCTCTGCCCTTGACATCCGGACGTCCCACACCGACTTTTCGGTCAAATCGTCCCGGACGGAGGATTGCCGGATCCAGAATATCCACACGGTTGGTCGCTGCCATTACGATGATACCCTCATTTACCCCAAAACCATCCATCTCTACAAGAAGCTGGTTCAGTGTCTGCTCTCTCTCATCATGGCCGCCGCCCATTCCGGTTCCTCTCTGACGGGCTACCGCATCGATCTCATCAATAAAGATGATACACGGTGCATGGCGCTTGCCCTCTTCAAAAAGATCTCGTACACGGGAAGCACCGACACCTACGAACATCTCCACGAAATCCGATCCTGAAATGGAGAAAAACGGAACACCGGCTTCTCCTGCAACTGCCTTCGCAAGAAGGGTTTTACCAGTTCCCGGAGGGCCCACAAGGATCACTCCTTTCGGAATTCTGGCGCCTACCTTGGTATACTTCTGCGGGGATTTCAGGAAGTCAACCACTTCCTCCAGATCCTCTTTCTCCTCCTGAAGACCTGCAACATCTTTGAATGTTACTTTCTTATCATCAGGGGTAGACATTCTGGCTCTGCTTTTTCCGAAGTTCATCATCTTCGCATTGCTTCCGCCGCCTCCGGACATCTGCCGGTTCATCATCATAAAGAAAAAGATAAGGATCGCACCGGTAAGTACCACCGGAAGTACTGTTCCGATCATGGAACTGTCTTTGGGTACATTGCGGATCGTCGGATCAATGTCATATTTTTCAAGAAGCTCTTCTGCCTCTTTTACATCGGTTACGTAGACCGTCCTCTGACCGTCTGAAACAATGTTTGCCGTTACATAACCGGTGGGCACTTCTCTGTTCTGATGAATCACTGCATCCGTTACTTTGTCTTCTTCCAGAGCCTTTTCCAGCTGGCCCATTGT
>UMGO01047476.1_pt1 | contig 13120 bp, 8 predicted proteins | sample 1965301 | NCBI WGS metagenome assembly UMGO01 (sample SAMEA4836074, study PRJEB28245) | human gut metagenome | biome: gut microbiome; material: fecal sample | place: Denmark | collected 2008 | reverse complement strand
TGCACCGTAGGGCTTTCGTTGCATGACGCATGAACTGTAACTTTATAATACACCAAAACACATGTTTTGTGAAGTAGAAATTTAACGCAATTTTCGACAAACAAAAACCCCGGCTACAAAGTAGCCGAGGCTTTTATTTTTGTTTTTATTTTTCGTCCTTTAAGCCCGGATAATCAAGCGTTGCAAAGTAGTCCTGCGGTGTCTCTGCACGACGAATCTGCTTTACGGTGCCATCCTCTTTAAGAAGAAGTTCGGCACTTCTGAGCTTTCCGTTGTAGTTGTAGCCCATTGAAAATCCATGCGCACCTGTATCATGAATTACGACATAATCTCCGATGTCGATCTTTGGCAGCATACGGTCGATTGCAAACTTGTCGTTGTTCTCGCAAAGACCACCAGTTACATCATACATGTGATCACACGGCTCGTTCTCTTTGCCAAGTACGGTGATATGATGATAAGCACCATACATTGCTGGACGCATCAGGTTTGCTGCACACGCATCAAGTCCTACATAATCCTTCCAGATATGCTTTTCATGAAGCACCTTTGCTACAAGGCAGCCATATGGTGCAAGCATGAAACGGCCCAGTTCTGTGAAAATGGCAACATCACCCATTCCTGCCGGAACAAGAACCTCATCATATGCCTCTTTTACGGCTGCACCGATTGCCATGATATCATTTGGCTCCTGATCTGGACGATATGCAATGCCGACACCACCTGAAAGATTTACAAACGCGATATGAACGCCAACCTCTTTCGACAGCTCTACAGCCAGCTCAAATAAAATTCTTGCCAGCTTCGGATAATAGCCAAGTGCTACTGTATTTGATGCTAAAAATGCGTGGATTCCAAAGTGCTTAACGCCATGTGCCTTTAACTTTGTAAAAGCTTCCTTCATCTGCTCCTTTGTCATTCCATACTTTGCATCCTTAGGCGTATCCATAATCTCATTATGCAGTGTAAAGTTTCCGCCCGGATTATAACGACAGCACATTGTCTCTAAGAATGGTGCGCCAATCTCCTCATAGAAATCGATTAAAGACACATCATCAAAGTTAATGATTGCACCAAGCTCAGCAGCCTTTTTAAAATCCTCTGCCGGTGTTACGTTAGAAGAAAACATGATATCATGACCCTTAAGACCAACAGCATCTGACATCAAAAGCTCTGTATAAGAAGAACAGTCTGCACCGATTCCCTCTGACTTTAAGATATCCATGATGTACGGATTTGGCGTTGCCTTTACAGCAAAATATTCATGAAAGTTTGGATTCCATGCAAATGCAGCCTTTAGCTTTCTGGCATTCTCGCGGATTCCTTTTTCATCGTACAGATGAAATGGAGTCGGATATGATGCAGCCATCTTCTTTACCTGATCTAATGTTACGAACGGTTTTTTTTCCATAATGTGTCTCTCCTCGCTGTGTGTGTTTATTTATCGTATCATTACAGTTCATACGCGCCATTGTTCATTCGCAAAACCGCCCTAACAGGCTGTTTGCTGCTTCGCAGCTATTTTGCTCATGAAATGGCGCTCCTTTCGAGTGCAATGTTCAGAAAAATCATGCAAGCATGTTTTTTCCTGAACAATCGCACTCGAATGAACTGTTAAATCAATTGACTACGATTACTCTCATATTATTTGTCTCGCCGATTGCGTAGCTTGGCTGATTCTTATGCTTTACGCCAACTGTAACAATAACGGTATCTCCGGACTCAATATAGCCCATTTCCTTCACAGTATTTACGGAATGCTCAATCAGCTCATCGGTATCAGTCTCCCTCATAGCCTTAACCGGTGTTACACCCCAATTCAACTGCATTTTACGTAAAACGTCCCAATTTGGAGACATACCAATGATACGGCATTTTGGTCTCCAGTTAGACAACAGATTTGCAGTAAATCCATGCATAGTTGGAACAATGATTGCCTTTGCATTAAGAATCTCTGCTGTACGTACTGTTGCACTGCTGAGTGCGTTTGAAATTACATGATCAGAACGCTTTACATCTCTGCGGTTATAAGTACGATAATCAAGATACGGCTCAGATGACTCTGCAATCTTTGCCATCATACGTACTGCCTCAAGCGGATAACGTCCTGCTGCTGTCTCGCCTGAAAGCATAACAGCATCTGTTCCATCATAGATTGCATTTGCAACGTCAGTAACCTCTGCTCTTGTCGGGCGCGGATTACGAATCATAGAATCAAGCATCTGAGTAGCTGTGATAACTGGCTTCTGTACCTCATTACACTTATCGATGATTGTCTTTTGAATATGAGGAACTAACTCTGCCGGAATCTCAACACCAAGATCACCTCTTGCAACCATGATACCGTCTGCTGCCTGCAAAATCTCATCAATGTTTTCAATACCCTCTGCACTCTCAATCTTTGCAATGATGCGCATTCTGCTTCCGTGAATATTTAAAATATCGCGGATTTCCTCGATACAAGCTGCATTTCTTACGAATGATGCTGCAATGAAATCAAAGCCCTGATCAATACCAAATAAGATATCCTTCTTATCCTTCTCAGTAATTCCTGGCAGATTGATCTTTACATTTGGTACATTTACACCCTTCTTAGAGCCTAACTCACCACCATTTACAACAGTACAGTGAAGTGCTGTTTCATCCTTAGAAATAACCTTTAACTCGATCAAACCATCATCAATCAAAATACGGCAGCCAATTTCAGCATCTGCAACAAGACCTTCATAGGTAATAGATGCGCTTTTTTGTGTTGTCTCTACGCTCTGATCAATTGTAAGATCAAAATCCTGTCCTTCTACCAGCGTAACCTTCTTATCCCCAGGTACGCTTCCAGTACGAATTTCCGGTCCCTTCGTGTCAAGCATGGTGGCAACAGGGATGTTTACAGCCTTTCTTGCTTCCTCAACAAGTGCCATACGGCCTGCATGCTCCTCATGACTTCCATGAGAAAAGTTGAAACGGGCAACATTCATGCCGCTTTTGATCATTTCCTTCAAAAGCTCAACATTCTCTGTTTTCGGACCCATAGTACAAACAATTTTTGTTCTCTTCATACTCTTTTTTTCTTCTCCATTCGATTTTTTTTGCACGTTTACAAACGCTGCCAATTACTGCCTGTCATATTACTGCTTATCATACGAATGTGCAACAATGTGCTTATGCGTATAAAGATGCTCGCTGCAATACTCGTAAGCGCCGTCACACTTTGAACAATAACGAAACTCCAGATCAGGGAAATCCTTATCTGTTCTTCCGCAGACGGTGCACTTATGCAGTGGCCTGCCGCTTTGTTCCCTCTCCCCCATCTTCTTTTGAAAATCTCTTCTTCGATGTACCTCTTTGGGGTTGATCCGCTGAAGATCTCTCGTGCCGAGGAAATAAAGTATAAAATTTATAAGTGAAAATACAATCATGATCAGCATTGCAAAACCATACGGCATCCAGCCTAATCCGTTTACAACCTGCATCAGATCATAGAGGTACATTACTACACTCAAAAGCGCCATCCACTTTGCCTTGACCGGAATAATGAAAAACAGCAAAAACTGCACATCCGGGAAAGTAGCTGCAAGCGCTAAAAATAAAGAATTGCTCAGGTAAGAGATGCTGACCTGAAAACCCATCTCCACTCCAAACATAAAATACACCAGAAACGCTGCCACAATTGTTCCAAGCAGACCAGTAATGATGTACATATCCATGCGGAAAGATCCCCATACACGCTCAAGCGTCTGGGAAATCGAATAATACAAAAATGCAAAAATCAAAAAATTAACAGGGCTTGTCGTGTATGGCACAAGAATAAAGGAAACAATTCGCCAAATCTGTCCATGAAGAATGGCACTTGTGGACCAGCAAAGATAATACTGTGCCTGCGGATACATAATGGTGATCAAAAGCCCTGCCGCATTCAGAATAATGATGTAGAGCATCAGATTTGGAACGGCATACCGGCCAAATTTACGCTCAAGCTTGTTCAGAAATTTCATAGATAATCCTTTCTCGCCCGGCTTCCCCCCGACCGGATCATCTTTATCTTTTTTTATTCTCTTTTTCACACATGCCTCTATTATAGTTTTCACACGTTTGTTTGTCAAACTTTTTTAGAGAGCATTCTTAAATTAGTTTGTATCCCTCATAAAACCACGTTAATACGTGTCCAAAATATAAATTCATTCTTACATTTTTATTAGTACCTTGCATTTTTTTTCAAAAACCGCTATAATTCATCTGTATTTTGGATTTTATTGCCACAGTTTACATATCACACAGATCCATCAATTTTATTCTTTTCCAAGGATTTAACGGATCATTTTTAATAAATGTATCATTTCATTAAGGAGGTTTTTAATGGGTACATCAGAAAAAACATATAATCGTCTAGGCATTGATATCGGTTCTACGACTGTCAAGGTTGCCATCCTCGACAGCGAAGACAATCTTTTATTTTCCGATTATCAGCGCCATTTTGCAAATATTCAGGAAACACTTGCCGAACTTTTAACAAAAGCATATGACAAATTAGGACCAATGGATCTGGCTTCTTCTATCACCGGTTCCGGTGGTCTGACACTCGCAAAGCATCTTGACATTCCATTTGTACAAGAGGTTGTTGCTGTTGCCACCAGTTTAAAGGACTACGCGCCTCAGACAGATGTGGCGATTGAGCTTGGCGGTGAGGATGCTAAAATCATCTACTTTACAGGCGGTGTCGATCAGCGTATGAACGGTATCTGCGCCGGCGGTACTGGTTCATTTATCGACCAGATGGCTTCTCTTTTGCAGACAGATGCATCTGGCTTAAATGAACTTGCAAAAAATTATCATGAAATTTATCCTATTGCGGCACGCTGCGGCGTATTCGCAAAGACAGATATTCAGCCTCTGATCAATGAAGGTGCTGCCAAGGAAGATTTGGCGGCCTCTATCTTCCAGGCTGTTGTTAATCAGACTATTTCAGGTCTTGCCTGTGGTAAGCCAATCCGCGGAAATGTTGCTTTCCTTGGTGGTCCGCTCCACTTTCTGGATCAGTTAAAGGAGGCTTTTATCCGCACGCTTCATCTTACAGATGAACATATTATTGCTCCAGATCACTCTCATTTATTTGCTGCGATTGGTGCTGCAATGAATGTAAAAGCAGACACTGCCGTTACGCCGATTACTCAGATGATCGACCGCCTTACAAAAGGCATCAAGATGAATTTTGAGATCAAGCGTATGGATCCTTTGTTTGCTTCTGAAAAGGAATATGAAGATTTCACAGCGCGTCATAAGAAGCACACTGTAAAGAAGGGAAATCTTCGCGAATACCACGGCAAATGTTTCTTCGGTGTTGATGCCGGCTCCACAACTACAAAGGTTGCTCTTGTCGCTGAGGATGGATCTCTTTTATATTCCTTCTACAGCAATAATAATGGAAGCCCGCTCTCAACAACTGTTCGCGCAATCCGTGAAATTTATGAGCAGATGCCAGATGACGTTACAATTGCTTACGGATGTTCCACCGGCTACGGAGAAGCACTTATTAAGGCAGCTCTTCAGCTTGATATGGGTGAGGTTGAGACTGTTGCTCACTACTACGCAGCATCCTTCTTCCAGCCTGATGTTGACTGTATCCTTGATATCGGCGGTCAGGACATGAAATGTATTAAGATCAAAAATCATACCGTTGACAGCGTTCAGTTAAATGAAGCATGTTCCTCTGGCTGCGGCTCATTCATCGAGACATTTGCAAAGTCCTTAAATTATACAGTTGTCGATTTTGCAAAGGCTGCGCTTTTTGCAAAAAATCCGACTGACCTTGGAACTCGCTGTACTGTATTTATGAACTCAAACGTAAAGCAGGCACAAAAGGAAGGCGCTACTGTTGCCGATATCTCCGCCGGTCTTGCATACTCCGTTATCAAAAATGCGTTATTTAAGGTTATAAAAATCAATGATGCTTCTGATCTTGGAAAACATGTTGTTGTGCAGGGCGGTACCTTCTATAATGATGCTGTCCTTCGAAGCTTTGAAAAGATTGCCGGCTGCGAGGCTGTCCGTCCGGACATTGCCGGAATCATGGGTGCCTTTGGTGCTGCTCTTGTTGCAAGAGAATATTATCAGTCACATAAGGAACCAAAGACAAGCATGTTATCCATGAATGACATTTTGTCTTTAAAATATACAACACGTCTGCCACGCTGTCAGGGTTGTACTAACCACTGTCTTCTGACAATCAACCGTTTCAGCAACGGCAGTCATTACATATTTGGAAACCGCTGTGAGCGTGGTCTTGGCAAGGAAAAGAATAAAGAAAATATTCCAAACCTTTTTGACTACAAGTACCATCGCATTTTTGATTATGAGCCGCTTGAAGAAAAGGATGCAAAACGTGGAACTGTTGGAATTGCGCGTGTATTAAACATGTATGAGAATTTCCCACTGTGGGCAGTCTTCTTTAAGAAGCTTGGCTACCGCGTTGTACTCTCTCCTGATTCCAACCGCTCCATCTATGAGATGGGTATTGAGTCTATCCCAAGTGAATCTGAGTGTTATCCTGCAAAGCTTGCTCATGGTCATGTTACATGGCTTCTTCGCAACAATGTACACTTTATCTTCTACCCTTGTATTCCATATGAGCGCGTAGAATTTGATGATGCACAGAATCACTACAACTGCCCAATCGTTACTTCATATGCTGAAAACATCAAAAACAATGTTGAAGAGCTTCGCAGTCCTGACGTTACCTTTATGAATCCATTTTTGGCTCTTACAAACGAGGAGATCATGACAAAGCGTCTCGTTGAGGAGTTTGGAAAGCTTGGCATTCCAGAAGACGAAATTCGTGACGCTGCTCACGCAGGCTGGCTTGAGATGCAAAAATGCCGTGAAGATATCCAGAAAAAGGGCGAGGAGACTCTTGAATATTTAAAAAAGACAGGAAAACGCGGTATTGTTCTTGCTGGTCGTCCTTATCATGTCGATCCTGAGATCAACCATGGTATTCCTGAATTGATCACCTCCTACGGTATTGCAGTATTAACAGAGGATTCCGTCTCTCATCTTGCAAAGATGGATGGCCGTCTTATTGTATTAAACCAGTGGATGTATCACTCCAGACTTTATGCAGCTGCGCAGTTTGTGCGCACACAGGAAAATCTTGATCTGATCCAGCTAAATTCCTTTGGCTGCGGTCTTGATGCCGTAACAACAGATCAGGTCAATGATATTTTGACCGGCTCAGGAAAGATCTATACTGTTCTTAAAATTGATGAAGTAAATAACCTTGGCGCGGCACGTATACGTATCCGCTCTCTGCTTTCTGCAATCCGCGTCCGCGAGCAAAAGCATATTGAGCGCCATGTTGTTTCCTCTGCTTATAACCGTGTTCTCTTCACAAAGGAAATGAAGAAAAACTACACTATTCTTTGTCCGCAGATGAGTCCGATCCACTTTGATCTGCTTGAAACTGCACTCAGAAGCTCTGGTTATAATGTTGAGATCATGAAAGAAAGCCGCACTGCTGTAGATGTTGGTTTGAAATATGTAAATAATGATGCCTGCTATCCGTCACTGATTGTTGTCGGCCAGATCATGGATGCTCTTTTATCAGGCCGCTATGATCTTAACCATGTTGCTATCTTTATGACACAGACTGGAGGCGGCTGCCGTGCAAGCAATTATGTCGGCTTTATCCGCCGTGCATTAGAAAAGGCCGGAATGGCTCAGATTCCTGTTGTCTCGCTTAATTTAAGCAAGCTTGAGGCAAATCCTGGTATGACCTACACACCTGCTCTTGCAATCCGTGCTGTACAGGCTATCGTATATGGCGATATCTTCATGCGCACCGTATATCGTATGCGCCCATATGAGAAGGTTCCTGGTTCTGTCAATGCAATGCATGAAAAATGGAAACGCATCTGCAACAATGACTTAAAGCGTGCTCCTAGCATGACACGTTTTAACCACATTATTAAGGATATGATCCGCGATTTTGATAATATTCCGATCTATGAAGATAAGGTTATTCCAAAAGTCGGAATTGTCGGTGAAATCTTAGTAAAGTTCCTTCCACAAGCAAATAATCATCTTGTTGAACTTCTTGAGCGCGAGGGCGCTGAGGCTGTTATGCCTGATATGCTTGACTTCTTCCTGTACTGCTTCTACAACAGCAACTTTAAGGCTGAAAAACTTGGCACAAGCAGTGCTGCTGCCAGAATGTGCAATATCGGCATCACCGCTCTTGAATATATGAGAAAAGCAGCACGAAAGGCATTTGCCCAAAGTAAGCACTTCACACCGCCTGCTGATATTCGTGATCTTGCAAAATATGCAGATCCACTCGTATCAATCGGAAATCAGACAGGTGAAGGTTGGTTTTTGACAGGTGAAATTATGGAGCTGATTCACAGCGGCGTCAACAACGTAGTCTGCACACAGCCATTTGGCTGCCTGCCAAACCACATTGTTGGAAAAGGTGTCATCAAAGAGATCAGACACCAGTATCCAGAATCTAATATCATCGCTGTCGATTACGACCCAGGTGCTTCAGAAGTTAATCAGCTGAATCGTATCAAGCTGATGCTTGCAACTGCACAGAGTAATCTGGATAAGAAAAAATAATTTAAAAGCTAAAAAAAGATCAGGGTATTAACTACCACTGATCTTTTTTGTTCTAAAAATAGAATCAGAAATCATTTATTTGCATAATTATTGTCCAAAATATGCATCAATTCCATCTGCAATTCCTCTTGCCATCACTGTACGAAATGAATCTGTTGCCATTAAACGATCCTCATCTGGATTTGACAAAAAGCCCATTTCAATAATTGTTACTGGAATGGTGCACCAGTTAATTCCAGTCATCGTATCATCAAGAAGAACTCCTTTATTTAACAGACCTGTTGTCGCACAAAACTTATTTAACAGTGTATTAGTCAATGACTGACTTGCCGCAGTTACATTAGAAGCCATATAAGGATTTGCACTTGACGGGCCATATGCCATTGCACCGCGAACAGAAGTATTTGCGGAACCATTTGCATGAATACGCACAAAAATTTCAGCACCACTATTATTAGCATACACAGCTCGCTGCGCATTGCTGACTGGACAATTGTTATCCTCGCGAATCATCACAACCTGATAGCCGCGGTTTAGAAGCTCAGCTTTTAGCTTTAATGCCACTGCCAAATTTAATTCATATTCCGGTTGTCTTGTTACGATTCCTGCTGAACCTGTTGTCAGCATCGCTTTCATAACTGACGATCCTGGACCATTTGGCTCCTTCTGACTCATTCCATAGGCCTGATGACCTGCATCAATGCACACAATATGCGACGCCACTTTTTCTGTCGCAACGCCATTTGTTACTCTCCAATTCTCATTATTCCACTGCACAATTCCACTGTAGTTCCAATTCAAAATGCCTTGCGCTACGTAATACCAAGTTCCATAGTAATTTGTCAAGCCTGTATAGCCCCAGTTTAAGCGTCCCTGTTCTACGTAATACCATGTATCATAATATTTTGTAAGGCCTGTATAGCCCCAATTCAAGCGTCCCTGCTCTACGTAATACCATGTTCCATAGTAATTCGTCAATCCTGTATAGCCCCAGTTTAAACGTCCCTGCTCTACGTAATACCAGGTATCATAATATTTTGTAAGGCCTGTATAGCCCCAGTTTAAGCGTCCCTGCTCTACGTAATACCATGTCCCATAATAATTCGTCAAGCCTGTATAGCCCCAGTTCAAGCGTCCCTGTTCTACGTAATACCATGTCCCATAATATTTTGTAAGGCCTGTATAGCCCCAGTTTAAGCGTCCCTGCTCTACGTAATACCATGTCCCATAATAATTCGTCAAGCCTGTATAGCCCCAGTTTAATACACCCTTCTCTATGTAATACCAGGTTCCCCAATATTGTACAAGACCTGTGTAGTTCACATCAACCTGTCCATTTTGATAATAACGCCATACCTGATCCTGATCTAATCGCAGTCCGTTTTTTGCAGCTTCAAAAGTTTGTGCTTCCTCATGATTTTCTGTTTGTGTCACAACAGATTCTTCATTTGCCTGCACATTTGTAAAAACAGCACTTAATACCAGCAAAAACGCACATAAAATAACACTGATTTTATTTTTCATTTTTAGATTTTCCTTTCTTTCTAACACTAAAACGAGTATACCATATAAAAAAAACCTTCGTCAACCAAGTCTTGCCATTTATTTTTTTCTATGCTAGAATGAATTTTGACTAACAAATTACTGCTGCCATAGAGCGCATGCCCCGTCCATAGCATTGGTTGCTTGGGCGGGGTTAGCGATGTAGCGGGTTACTTTATCCCCTGCGCTGCAATGTATCTTTGTATCATTTCGTGAGAACGGTCACTGACGGTACATACGAAATAACTGTCAGACCAAAAATAGGGCTTCTGGTAGTATGGTTTTAAAAAATCCGCAAATTCTTTCCGAATTCTCCGTGATGTCACCGTTTTGTAATTGTTAATCAGTTTTGACAATTGTACCTGAGGCGGTGCTTCGAACATGATATGAATGTGATCTTTGTCAGTGTTAATTGCCGTGATTTTACACTTCCAAAAATCTTCAATGACTTCTTTTGAAAGGGCAAGCAGTCTTTCTTTTAGCTCAGTTACAATTACCGAGTGACGATATTTTGTCACTACAACTAAATGATATTCAAGGCTGTAACAGCTGTGCCGATTTGTTTTATATTCAGTATTCATTGTCTGCATTTTCTCCTTTACAACTAAGTGTAACTGTAGTATAATATATTTATAGGAGGAATGCAAGATGGCGACTGTATCTTATGGATTAAAAATCACAAAAGAAAACCATATCTTTGATCATACGATCAAGTTTTATCGTGATGCCGTAAACTATCTGGTCGGCATCGCGCTTTCTCACTATCCTGAGTTAAAAGAAATCCATGACAGCGAAAAGGCTACGGCAGGTCAGCTCAGACGACAATACGTAGAATGGTTAGTCCATTCTACGAAAGGGAATGAGGCAGCCTATCCGTATTTCGATCAGCACTTTTATAAGATGCCTTCCTATCTTCGCCGTGATGCGATCACAACTGCAATCGGGAAAGTATTTGCATACCGGAAGTGGGTAGAAAACTGGGAAAAAGGTGGAAAGAAGGGACATTGCCCATTTTTAAACCGTTCTCAGGATGTCATGCCATGTTTCTATCGGGGAAATACCTTTAAACAGGATGGCAATACTGCTGAACTTAAACTGTATGACGGACACGACTGGATCTGGTATCCCGTCCGGATCCGAAATACGGATTTTAAGTATGCAGTTACCAGCATGTCAGACTGGAAGGCAAAAGCCCCGGTATTGGCAAAACGGAATCGCAGATATGAGCTTAGGATTGCATATGTGAGATCAGGAAAGGAGTTTCCTACCTATGTATCCGATTCCAATGTGGAGTCCGTGCTTGGTGTAGACCTTGGCATCAATACCGATGCAACGTGTTCCGTTCTCCATCGTGATGGAACTGTCACAGGGCAGAAGTTTATGAACTGTCCTGTAGAAAAAGACCGGATGGATGGACTGTTGAACACGATTAAGAAGGCACAGCAGCATGGAAGTCGCAGGAATGCAAGACTCTGGAGATTTGTGAATAATTACAACAGAGAGATCGCCATCAAGACCGCACAACAGATCGTTGCCTACGCTGATCAGCAGAATGTACAAGTCATTGTATTTGAATATCTGAAGATAAGCGGCAGGAAACGCGGCAGTAAAAAACAGCGTCTTTCCTTATGGCGAAAACGAGACATCCAGAAACGAGTGGAAGCGATGGCTTCCCGACATGGAATTCGCGTCTCTTATATCTGTGCAGTCAATACTTCCAGACTTGCATATGACGGAACCGGACGTGTCCTTCGTGGCAGGGATGCCGGTTTTAATACCTATGAATTATGTCGTTTTCAGAGTGGAAAAGTCTATAACTGTGACCTTTCCGCCTCTAAAAATATCGGAGCGCGCTATTTTATTCGCGTGTTCTTAAAATCAGTTTCTGCGAAGAAACTGTTGTCAGTTTCGGCAAAAGTCCCGGAACTCGGCAGACGAACCTGTTGCACCCTGGCTACTCTAATTAACTTCCATGCGGAACTTAGTGCAACCAATGGAGCTGCGTAATCTGAAAAGACTGCGTAGTTTCCGCGCACTGAGTCTCTGAGTGGAAGCCCTATCTGGAGTCAGGCATTCTGTGCTCCTTTAAAGGGAGCAATCATAAGGCAGAAGCCCCATCTATAGTTTGCCCTGCAAACTTAGGTGGGAGAGGTTCACTCATTTTTATAATACTACTTAGAAAGGCTTTTATTATGAATAATTATCGTTTTACCATCAGCTACGATGGAAGCCGTTACAGTGGCTGGGAGCATCAGAAGCATACAGATGACACGATTCAGGGAAAAATTGAGACTGTTCTTGCAAAAATGTGTGAGACTGATACTGTAAAGCTAGTCGGCGCCGGCCGCACCGATGCCGGTGTACACGCAAAGGCTATGACAGCTAATGCACTTCTTGACACAACGCTTTCTGTACGTGAAATCCGTGACTATATGAATCGCTATCTTCCAGATGACATTGTTATCCTAGAGGTCTCTGAAGCTTCACAGCGTTTTCACAGCCGTTACAATGCCACTGGAAAAACATATTGCTATACCTGCTATGTTGGTCAGACAAAGCCTGTCTTTGACCGCCGCTACGTTACAAAATTAGAGGGAATGCCAGATCTTGCTGCTATGAATCAGGCTGCCGCTTATCTGACTGGCATGCACGATTTTGCCAGCTTCTGCGGCAATCCCAAAATGAACAAAAGCACTGTTCGCACAGTTGATTCAATCCGCATCCAGCAAAAAGGTGATTACCTTACACTTTCTTTTCACGGAGATGGATTTTTGCAGCATATGGTGCGCATTATGACTGGTACACTGCTTGAAGTTGGCTTTCACCGCATGCAGCCAAATGATGTCATTACAATTCTTCAGGGCAAAAAAAGAAGCCTTGCAGGACCTACTGCTCCGGCTCAGGGACTTTGCCTGATTGAAGTAGACTATAAGTCATGACCACCCGTTAAACGGGTGGTTTGTACTAGGGC
>UMGO01064334.1_pt1 | contig 13182 bp, 9 predicted proteins | sample 1965301 | NCBI WGS metagenome assembly UMGO01 (sample SAMEA4836074, study PRJEB28245) | human gut metagenome | biome: gut microbiome; material: fecal sample | place: Denmark | collected 2008 | reverse complement strand
AACACCCGCACCCTGTTCATCATCGTGCTGGGCCTGATCGCCTTCTCCTTCGGCACCGCAGCCGGTGTGCTGTGCGGCAAGGTGATGTACGCCGTGACCGGCGGCCAGGTCAACCCGCTGATCGGTTCTGCTGGCGTTTCCGCTGTGCCGATGGCAGCCCGTGTGTCCCAGAAGGTGGGCCAGAGCGAGAACCCGCAGAACTTCCTGCTGATGCACGCCATGGGCCCCAACGTGGCCGGCGTTATCGGTTCTGCCGTTGCTGCTGGTATTCTGATCAACATCTTCGGCTAAGCATTCCCTGAAAAACAAACGTTCCCGTCCGGTGGTCCTGTACTGCCGGGCGGGTTTTGTTTTGCGGGGTCGCTGCCGCGATGCTGAAACCTTCCATAAACACAAAGGCCGCCCGCGTTCAGCACGCAGACGGTCTTTTTTTGCGCCATTCTCTGAGGGAGGCGGGTTATCTGGCAAAGTTCGACTTTCTGAACGAAGCAACGTTGAAAAAGCAACTTCGCCAGCATGGCAAAATTCAGCACGTCTGGCAAGGTTGGAACTTTGCCAACAGGGAGCAACTTTGCCAAGTTGGAAAACATCAAAAATTAAACGTAGATAAATTATAATTTTTGAACTTTGCCACTTGTTTCACTACAGTAGGGAAGCCGTGTGAACCAACCACGGACAGCGCCCTCCCGGCCTGCCGGTAAAAGCAATTGTAGATCCGGGACCGGGCGGAGATGGTTCCAGACCCCCTGCGCAGAAAATGGGCCGCAAAATTTCCGCGCAAATGCCGCCTGCAAACGCACCGGCTATTCTCAATTTCCTGAAAATGTGGTATACTGTTCTTTGACAATAAAAGGAGACAGGGGAACCCATGGCAACAGATCTGACACAAGAATTCTGCGCTCTGCGCGACACCTATATCGAAAAGCAGTTCGGCCGCCTGAACGAGATGCAGCGGCGGGCGGTGTTCACCACCGACGGCCCGCTGCTCATCCTGGCCGGAGCCGGCAGCGGCAAGACCACCGTGCTGGTCAACCGCATTGCCAACCTCATCCGGTTTGGCGCGGCCCACGGCTCAAAGCAGCTGCCCCGCCCCGCCACCGAAGAGGACGTCAAGGCCCTGCGCAGTGCCATCATGACCGGCACCGCCGCGCCCGGCTGGCTGGACGGTATGCTGCGGCAGAACGCCGTGCGCAGCTGGAACGTGATGGCCATCACCTTTACCAACAAGGCGGCCGGGGAGATGAAGGAGCGCCTGCGCCGGATGCTGGGCGGGGAAGAGGGCGACGAGGTGTTTGCCTCCACCTTCCACTCGGCCTGTGTGCGCATCCTGCGCCGCTGGGCGGAGGAGATCGGCTACCCCCGCAGCTTTACCATCTACGACACCGACGATTCCCAGCGGGTGATGAAAGACGTCTACAAGGAACTGAATGTGGACGAGAAATTAATAAAAATAAAGAAAGCGTCAAATCAAATTGGACGCTGGAAGGATCGGCTTTATAGTCCGGCTAAAGCAATTGAAGATTCGGCTGGTAACTATGAAGAACAGAAAATAGCGCAAATTTATGCAGCGTATCAAAGAAAGCTTCGAGAAGCAGGAGCTTTTGATTTTGACGATTTGATTTATTGCACAGTACAACTTTTGGCAGAGCATCCTGATGTGCGGGAGTTTTACCAGAATAAATATAAATATCTGCTGGTGGACGAGTATCAGGACACCAGTGTGGCGCAGTTCCGTCTGGTGAGCCTGCTCACCGGCCCGGACCGGAACATTTGCGTGGTGGGCGACGATGACCAGAGCATCTATAGTTTTCGAGGAGCGACTGTTGAAAATATCCTTAGTTTTGAAAAGTTCTACCCGGGTACAAAGACCATCCGGCTGGAACAGAACTACCGCTCCACCTCCAACATCCTCAACGCCGCCAACTGCGTCATCCAGCACAACACGGAGCGCAAGGGCAAGACCCTGTGGACCGACAACGGCGAGGGCGACAAGGTGCAGGTGTACACCGCCGAGAACGAGCAGGACGAAGCCATGCACATTGCGGACGTCATTGGTCAGCACCTGAAAGAGGGCGGCCACTTATCAGATCACGCAGTCCTCTATCGTACAAATGCTGCCTCTGCACCAGTTCAGATATATTTTACGCGGGCTGGTATTCCCCATGAGATTGTTGGAGGAATGAGATTTAACGATAGAAAAGAAGTTAAAGATATTCATTCTTACATGTCGATTGTTGCAAATTCGCATGATAATGTACGGTTGCGCCGCATCATCAACGAGCCTGCCCGCAAGATCGGCAACACCACGGTGGAGGTCATTGCAGACCTTGCCGCCCAGCAGGGGGTGAGCATGCTGGAGATCATCGGCCACGCCGACCAGTACGCCAAGCTCAGCCGGGCTGTGATGCCCTTGCTGAAATTCTGGCGGATCTACCAGAGCCTGCAGGATTCGTTGGAGACCAAGACGCTGGACGCCTTTGCTGTAGACGTCATCGAGCTGACCGGCTACAAGGCCATGCTGGAAGCCGACGCCGCCAAGGGCCACGAGGACGCCGCCGACCGCCTGCAGAACCTGGGTCAGCTGGTGAACAACGTCAAGAACTACTGCGACCAGCACGGCGAGGAAGCTACGCTGGAGGGTTATCTGGAAGATATCGCATTAATGAGCGATGTTGATAGTTACAATGAAAGTGATGACCACGTTGTTCTGATGACGGTTCACTCAGCAAAGGGGCTGGAATTTCCCTATGTGTTTTTGATTGGAATGGAGGAAAGTGTATTTCCTTATTTCTTCATGGGAAGAGAAAACGAGACTAATCTAGAAGAAGAGCGCCGCCTTGCTTATGTCGCAATCACAAGAGCAAAAAAGAAACTGTATATTTCTCGTACTGCAACAAGGCAACTCTGGGGCCGCACCCAGCGCAACGAGCCCAGCCGCTTTTTGCGCGAGATCGAGCCGGAGTACATCGAAGAGACCCGCAGCCCGGTGCTGGAACAGCGTTCCCGTCTGGGCGGCTGGGGCAGCAGCTACAGCGACACCGTGCCCGGCGGCGCGTCCGGGTACTCCGGGCCTTCCGGCTGGGGCCGCAGCGCCGGGGGCTACGGTTCCGGCGGCTATGGTTCCCGCTCCGGCGGCGGTTACCTGAACCGCGAGTACAACGCCGGGGAGCGCAGCGGGTTCGGCTCCGGTTATGCCGGGCGGGGCACTTCCTCTTCCGGCTACGGTGCCGCCTACGGCAACAGCTCCACCCAGCCCAAGGTGCGTTCGGGCGGGTTCGGTGCCGGGTATTCCGGCACGGGCGCAAAGACCCCGGCCGCAAAGATCAGCTTTACCGGTGCACCGGCTGCCAAGGCCGCGTCTGCCGGGCCGAAGCATTACGAGCCGGGCGACATCGTGGAGCACAAGGTCTTTGGCCGGGGCACCGTGCTCAAGGTCAAGCCTGCGGCCGGAGACCAGATCGTGGAGATCAACTTTGAAAAGGTCGGCATCAAAAAGACCATGGCCAATTTTGCGCCGCTGACCAAAATCACAACGGAGGAATGACACAAAATGATGACAGTTCGTTTGATCGCCCATACCCCGGAGCCGGAAAAGGTGGTGGCGGCTGCCGCCAAGCTGTGCTACTCCGACGCCCACATCACCGACCTGCTGGACGGCCTGACCGAGGAAAAGACGGCAAAGTTCCTGACCATGCTCAGCGACCTGGGCCACGCCAGCCCCATCGAGCACGCCAGCTTCACCTTTGGCATCGAGGGGGTCAGCCGTACCTTGCTGGCCCAGATCACCCGCCACCGCATCGCATCCTTCAGCGTGCAGAGCCAGCGCTATGTGCGCCTGGACGATTTCCGCTATGTGGTGCCGCCGGAGATCGAAGCCATCCCGGAGGCAAAGGCGGCTTTCCTTGAGAGCATGAACGAGGACGCCAAACGCTACCTTGACCTTGCCCACAAGCTGGAAGAGGGCCACACCGCCCGCCTGATGGCCGAGGGCATGCCGGAAAAGGCAGCCCGCGCCAAGGCCAGCAAGCAGGCCAATGAGGACGCCCGCTTTGTGCTGCCCAACGCCTGCGAGACCAAGATGGTGGTCACCATGAACGCCCGCAGCCTGCAGAACTTCTTCCACCTGCGCTGCTGCAGCCGCGCCCAGTGGGAGATCCGCCAGCTTGCCGAAGAGATGTTCAAACTGGTGTACCCGGTGGCACCCCACATCTTTGCAAAGTCCGGCCCGGCCTGCGTGAGCGGCCCCTGCCCGGAGGGCAAGATGTGCTGCGGCAAAACCGCCGAGGTGCGTGCAAAATATGCCGCCATCAAGGAAGGTGCCGCCGTATGAGCAAGGGCAAGCTGATCGTCATCGAGGGGCTGGACGGCAGCGGCAAGGCCACCCAGGCAAAGCTGCTGGCAAAGCACCTGGCCGGACAGGGCCTGCCGGTGCGGGAGGTCACCTTCCCGGATTACGCCAGCGATTCCAGCGCCCTGATCAAAATGTATCTGGCCGGGCAGTTCGGCTCAAAACCGGACGATGTGAACGCCTATGCGGCCTCCAGCTTTTTTGCGGTGGACCGCTATGCCAGCTACAAGACCGACTGGGGCCGCTTTTACGAGGAGGGCGGCGTGGTCATTGCCGACCGCTACACCACCTCCAACGCGGTGCACCAGTGCTCCAAGCTCCCGCCGGAGCAGTGGGAGGAGTTTTTGCACTGGCTGTTCGATTACGAGTTCCATCTGCTGGGCCTGCCCGCACCGGACAGCGTCATCTACCTGCAGGTGGACCCGGCGGTCAGCCAGCGGCTGATGACCGCCCGCTACCACGGTGACGAGAGCAAAAAGGACGTGCACGAGAAAGATACCGAGTATCTGGCCCGCAGCCGCCGCGCCGCCGAGTATTGCGCGGAGCATCTGGGCTGGACCACGGTGCACTGCACCCACAGCGACGCCATGCGCAGCATCGAGGACATCCAGGCCGAGGTGCAGGGCATCGTGCTGGGCGGACAGTAACATAAAATACGATAAGAGGGGGCATCCTGACAGATGTATCGTTTGATGCAGCCATCCGACAAGGCGGCTGTGCTGGCGCTGTGGCAGCGCGAGCGCGGCGAGTCGGAAGAATTTGCGGCCAACGCCGTGGAGCGTTTTGCAGGGCAGCAGAATGTCTATGTGGCCGAGGAAAATGACGCCATTGCCGCTGTGGCACTGGCGGTGCCGGTCACGCTGCAGGGGCGGCAGGGCAGTTACCTCTACGGCCTGTGCGGACAGGGCAGTTTGATCCTGGCCGGCCTGCTGGACTACCTGTGCGCGCAGCAGAAGCTGCGGGGCGCAGGCTTTACCGTGGCCGTGCCCGCCACCCCGGAGCAGGCCGCTCTGCTGCAGGACAAGGGCTTTGCCCGCGCCTTTGCATTGCGCTGCCTGCCGCGGGAGGTGGCCCGCAACCTGTGGAGCCAGGCCGAGTTTGACAGCGTTACCGCCAAGAAGCTGTGCGAGCTGCGGGAGAAGTTCTGGCCCGATACGGTGCAGTTCACCCCGGAGCGCATGGCCGTGGTGCTGGGGGACCTGTATTCCCGCGGGGCCACCATCGTGGCCAACGAGCGGGGCTACGGCGTGTACTTCCGCAAGGAGGACACCCTGTATTTCGTGGAGCTCATGGCCGAGGACGACCGCGCCGCCGAGGTGCTCATGGAAGCCGCCCGCGAGAAGGAAGTCATCGTGGAAAAGGCCGTCATCACGGTGGGTGCCGCCCAGACGCTGTTCCTGGGGGAGGGCACCCGGCAGGAGTACGGCATGATCCGTTTTGACGGGGAGCCCTTTGACGTATCGGAAAGCTATATGCGCCTGATGCTGGAAGGCTGAGACGCAGAAAAACAACAAAGGAAGGTGCGTATGGCACACAAGGAGAGACACACCGCCCAAAAGAAAAAAGGCGGTGCCGTGAAGATTTTGCTGGCAGTGGTACTGTTGCTGGTGCTGGCCGCAGGCGCGGCGGTGCTGTTTGCCCGCAGCGAGATCCGCGGCAGTGGCAAGCCCGGCACCGAGGTGACGGTGAGCATCAAGCAGGGCAGCGGCGTTGCCGCCATCGCGCAGGAGCTCAAGGATGCGGGCGTCATCCGCTCGTCCTACCTGTTCCGCTGGTATGTGGGGCACAAGGGGGCCGCGGCAAAGCTGCAGTACGGGGACTTTGCCCTGACCACCGGCAGCGACTATGATGACATCATTGCGGCCCTTTCCACCTATGCCAAGGCCGAGACCGTGCGTCTGACCTTCCCGGAGGGCACCACAGCCATCGCCATTGCCCGGAAAATGGAGGAAGCCGGTCTGTGCAGCGCCGAGGACTTTCTGAAGGAAGCCAACGAGGGCGATTTCAGTGCGTACACCTTCTGGCAGTACGTTCCGGAGGACAAGGACGCCCCGGACCGCTTCATGAAGTGCGAGGGCTATCTCTTCCCGGAGACCTACGAGTTTTTGAAGGACGATACCGTGCACAACTATGTGGCAACGTTCTACGCGCAGTTCGACGCGCAGATCACCGATGCGATGTATGCGAAGCTCAAGGAGCAGGGCATGACCCTGAACGAGCTGGTCACGCTGGCCTCCTTTGTGCAGGAGGAAGCGGGCAACAGCCAGGACTCCAACGTGGCGCAGGTGTTCCGCAACCGTCTGGCCGAGGGCTCGCCCTATCCGCGCCTGCAGAGCAACACGTCCAGCCACATCCAGAGCGACGCCGACAACAACTACCTTTGGAACTGGGTGGCCCCCTACTACGGCGGGTGGGACAATATCCCAGAAAACATCGTCTCTGCGTATGATACCTACCATACGGCGGGCCTGACCCCCGGCCCCATCTCCAACCCCGGCATCGCTGCCATCCGGGCGGCGCTGAGCCCGGAGCCGGACGAGGAAGCAAAGGACGCCTATTTCTTCGTCACCGACCTCAAGGGCAACTACTACTATGCCCGCACCCTCAGCGAACACAACGCCAACTGCCAGACCGCAGCGGACGTGAACAAAACGGTGGGGTGAGGGAACTCTACCGTCATTTTCTGAAAAAAGAGAGGAATATCAACTATGCTGCAAATCCCGGAACTGCTCGCCCCGGCGGGCGATCTGGAGCGCCTGCGCTATGCCATCAACTACGGTGCCGATGCCGTTTACTGCAGCCTGCCGGAGTTCGGCATGCGGTCTGCACCGGCCAACTTTACGCCGGAGCAGCTCACCGAGGGCGTCATCTATGCCCATGCCCGGGGCCGCAAGGTCTACCTGACCATGAACACCCTGCCCACCAATGAGGAAGCCGACCGCCTGCCGGACGCCATCAAGGAGGCCGCCAAGGCCGGTGTGGATGCCTTCATCGTGGCCGACCTGGGCGTGCTGGATGCCTGCAAGACCGTTGCCCCGGACATCGACGTGCACATGTCCACCCAGACCGGCATCACCAACTGGGCCGCCGCCCGCGCCGCCTATCACCTGGGTGCCAAGCGCGTGGTGCTAGCCCGCGAGATGTCCCTGCAGGACATCGCCATCCTGCGCGACAAGACCCCGCCGGAACTGGAGATCGAGGCCTTTGTGCACGGTGCCATGTGCATGAGCGTGTCCGGCCGGTGCCTGCTGTCCAATTACATGGCAGGCCGCGACGCCAACCGGGGCCAGTGCGCCCAGCCCTGCCGCTGGAAGTACTACCTGAGCGAGGAGACCCGCCCCGGCCAGCTGTACGAGATCGGCGAGAACGAGAACGGCAGCTACATCCTCAACGCCAACGACCTGTGCACCGCGCCCTTCATCGACCTGATCTGCAAGGCCGGTGTGGACAGCCTGAAGATCGAGGGCCGCGCCAAGACCTTCTATTATGTGGCCAGTGTGACCGCCGCTTACCGCAAGGCACTGGACGCCTATCTGGCCGACCCCGCCAACGACAACTTTGAGCTGCCGGCTGAGGTCTACGAGGAGCTCACCCGCACCAGCCACCGCCACTACTCGCCGGGCTTCTACTTTGGCCGCGAGCAGGCCAAACAGGCCACCGACAGCGCCACCTACATCCGCGAATGGGAGTTCGTGGGCACGGTGGACCGCTGGGAGAACGGCGTGGCCCACTGCCAGCAGCGCGGCAAGTGGAGCCTGGGCGATACGCTGGAAGCCCTCTGCCCGGACGGCCGCAGCATCCCGCTGACGCCGGAGTGGATCGAGAACGAGGCCGGGGAACGGGTGGACAGCACCCCTCACGCCATGGAAAAATACACCATGCCCACCCCGGAGCTGCCGCCCATGAGCCTGCTGCGCCGCAAAACGGCAGAATAAGCAGCCGCACCCCGCAAACCATGCCAACCGGCACCGCCTGCAAAGGCTTTGTCGGCTGGCTTTTTTTGCATCACTTGCAAAACCGCACAAACCGCGCTATACTGACATATATTATAATGCAGAGCGAAAGGAGGGAGCCTGATGTTCCGGCTGCCGATCGTAAAATTTTTCAGCCGCATCCTCAATCGGATCACCATCACGGTGGTGCTGGTGGCCCTGCAGGTGGCATGGCTGCTGTGGGCGTTTTTCTCCCTCACCACCGGCCGCGTGTGGGTCAACGCCGGCTTGCAGCTGCTCAGTCTGCTTATGATGCTGTACCTCGTGCGCAAGGACGAGAACAGCGCCTACAAGATCGGCTGGATCGCGCTCATGGGGGTGCTGCCGCTGCTGGGCGGGGCACTGTACCTCTCCTTTGGCAACAAGCGCCCGGCCAAGCGGCTGCGCAGCAAGCTGCAGGCGGTGGACGAGGCCCACAAGGCCGACCTTGCCCAGCAGCCGGGCCAGACCGACGGGCTGGATGCTTCCGGCCTCGGCATGAGCCGCTATCTGGCGCGGTACGGCCGCTACCCGGCCTGGAAGAACACCGCCGCGCAGTATTTTGCCTGCGGCGAAGCCATGTACCCCCAGCTGCTGCAGGACCTGGAGCGGGCCGAGCACACGATCTTTGTGGAATATTTCATCGTGCACACCGGCAAAATGTGGGACGGCGTGGAAGCCATCCTCCGGCGCAAGGCCGCGCAGGGGGTGGACGTGCGCCTGATCTACGACGACTTTGGCAGCCTGCTGGGCCTGCCCACCGACTTTGTGGTGCGCATGGAGCGGGCGCACATCCGGTGCATCCCCTTCAACCCGGTGGTGCCGGTGCTCTCGCTGGTGATGAACCACCGCGACCACCGCAAGATCGTGGTCATCGACGGGCGCATCGCCTACACCGGCGGCGTGAACCTGTCCGACGAGTATATCAACGCGGAGCAGCGCTTCGGCTACTGGAAGGACGCCGCCCTGCGCATCGAGGGCGATGCTGCGTGGAATTTTACCGTGATGTTCCTCAACTTCTGGAACGCTTTCCGCCCCAGTGAGACGGACTACAGCGCCTTCCGCCCCCAGCACAGTGCACACCCGGTGCAGGACGGCATCGTGCAGCCCTACGCCGACAGCCCGCTGGACGAAGAGCCGGTGGCGGAGACGGTGTACCTGAACCTGCTGGCCCGGGCCGAGCAGTATGTGTATATCTACACGCCCTATCTGGCTGTGGGCGAAGAGATGCTGGATGCGCTGAAAAACGCCGCCAAGCGCGGGGTGGATGTGCGGCTGGTGCTGCCGGGCATCCCGGACAAGAAGCTGGTGTTCCGCCTGAGCCGCTCCTACTACCTGCCGCTTTTGCAGGCGGGGGTGCGCATCTACGAGTACACCCCGGGCTTCCTGCATGCCAAGTGCTGGGTGAGCGACGACCGGGCAGCCGTGGTGGGCAGCATCAACATGGATTACCGCAGCCTGTTTTTGCACTTTGAGTGCGGCGTGCTGCTGCAGCACAACAGTCAGGTGGCTGCCCTGCGGGACGATGTGCGGGCCACCCTGCCGCAGTGCCGCGAAATTCATATTTCGGACTGCCGCACCAGCATCCCCGGCACCCTGCTGGACAGCGTGCTGCGCCTGCTCAGCCCGTTGATGTAAGGGCGCGCTCATAATTGCCCCGGCAGGGGGCACACTAGCTCCAAAGCCCGTGCGGCTGCGCGGGAGCAAAAGGAGCAAGTGTACCATGAAGCAGGTTTTTCGGGTGTTTTGGGGCTGTACGCTGGCCGCTGCGCTGGCGCTGACCGGCTGCGGCCGGGGCGGCGCTCCGGGCAGCAGCGGAGCCGGGTCCATGAGCGGCAGTGGGTCCGGTGCCATGAGCGGCGGCACAGCCGGGCAGGAGCAGGCCTGGCGCACCGGTCTTGGCGTTGTGACCGAGGCCACAGGCAGCGACCGGGCCGGCAAGATCACCACTGCCGCTGCGGCTGTGGTGCTGGACGCCGACGGCAAACTGGCCGACGTGATGCTGGACGAGCTGGAACTTTCGGTCTCCGGCGGGAGCACCGGCAGCGTGACCACTCCGGAGGATGTGCGGTCCAAGCGCACAAAAGGGAAGGACTACCCGCTGGCGGCGGCGTCCTCCCTCGGCAAGGGGTGGGCCGAGCAGGCCGACTGGTTTGCCGACTATCTGACCGGCAGGACCCCGGACGAGGTAAAAAAGCTGAAAACGGATGAAAACGGCAAGCCGCAGGACGCCGACCTTGTGTCCGGCTGCACCATCGCGGTGGACCGCTACCGGGACGCCGTGGTGCGCGCCTGCGAACAGGCCAAAGCACTGGGAGCCGCCCAGGGCGACCGGGTGACCCTGAGCCTGATCGCGGCAGACCTGCCCCAGGACCTTGCCGCCACGGATGACCAGGACGCCCACGTCCGGGCAGACATCACGCTGGCGGCCCTGACCGTGGACAGCGAGGGCCGGGTGACCAGCGCCATCGGGGACATGACCCAGCCGCAGCTGACCGTCAGCGCGGACGGCACGGTCTCCGGGCCGGAAGAGCCGGTGTACACCAAGAACGAGCAGGGCGACAAGTACGGCATGCGGGAGGCCAGTGCCCTGCACAAGGAGTGGTACGAGCACGCCGAGGGCTATTGCAGCACTCTGAAGGGCAAGACCATGGCGGAGATCGCCGCCCAGCCCACCGACGGCTCCGACGCCGACCTGAAAGCCCTGTGCACCATCTCGGTCACCGACCTGCAGAAAGCGGTGCTGGCCGCGCTGGCAGAAACCTGAACAGAACAAAACGAGGGAAGGCCCGCGGGCTTTCCCTCGTTTTTGTGGATGGAATTATTTGCCGAACGCGCTGTCGGTCAGGCCGTCCATGTTCAGCATGCCTTCCAGCGCGGCGATGTCGGTGGTCACGTCCAGCGCATCGGACTGGAACAGCTTGTCCAGCTGGTTTTCAAAGGCGGTCACCAGCAGGTCCATGCTGCGCTCGATGCTGTGCTTGGCTTCGGTAATGTTCGTGCCCTCCACCGCCTGCCGGGAAAGGCTGGCGTAGGTGTTCAGCAGCTTGAGCGCGGTAGGCAGATAGTAGTTCATAAACTTTTGCAGCTGCGCCTTTTTGTCCGGGTCCTTCTGCGCCAGCGCAAAGATACGCCCGCTGACCTCCTCCAGCCGGGAGATCTTCTGGCTCATCACCGGGTCAGGAATGGCATCGTTCACTTCCCGCAGCTGGCGCAGCAGTGCAGCGTACTCGTCCTCTGCGGCGGGCTGGGGCTTGGGTGCCGGAGCGGGTGCGGGCTTTTTCGGCTGCGGTGCTGCGCCCCGCACCACCAGCGTGTCGGTGCGGTTGTCAATGTAGGCGTCTGCGCCGAAGTATCCGTGCTCGATGGCGCTTTTCACGGCAGGACGTCCCCGGGCGGCCTCCACCCCGGCGGCAGCAAACAGTTCCGGCAGGGGGATGTTATCCCGCTCGCCTACCACCTTATCCAGCAGCCGCTCCAGCTTGCGGGTGCTGTTCATCCGCAGGCCGGTCAGCAGTGCACCGCCGCCGCCAATGGTCATGGCGATATTCGAGAACAGGCCGCTGAAGCCCGGGTAAAACCGCCAGATCTCCAGGACGTCCACCGCATTCGTCACGCCGGCAAGCAGAAAGACCGCACCCATGATGGTGCAGAGGGTGGCAATATTCTTGTGCCATTGCTTGGCGCTTTTCTGCTCCTGGGTGGGCATATCCGGACCGTGGACTGGCTCCTCCTTCCGGGTGGAGGCAGGCTCTGGTGGGGTATAAGCATTCCCCGGGCAGGCGGCCTGCTCCTCTTTCTCGGCCTTTTCGTCAATGGCTTTCAGGATGAACAACAGCACCCCCAACGGCCCGGACATTGCCATCACGATAAAGATTGCAATGGTGGGAATCTTTGCAAAATAATGTTTTCTCGGTTCCATGAAACAGAATTCCTTTCACAGAAAGATAAAAAATAAGACCGCGTTCCACTCTATTATAGCGGAGCGCGGCCTTTTTGTTAAGGGGGTATTTCTGTGCGCGAAAAGTTTACTTCATCAGGCTGCAAACGGCTTCGGCGTAAGCGGTGGGGTCGTCCACAGGCAGGCCCTCGATGAGCTGGGCCTGTGCGTACAGCAGGGCGCTGTACTTGTTGATCTTGTCGGTGTCACCGGCCTCCTGGGCGGCCTTGAGCACGGCGAACACGGGGTGGTTGGCGTTCAGCTCCAGCACCTTATCGCTCTTCACGCCCTCGCTGCCGGGCTGCTTGGACAGCACCTTTTCCATCTCGATGGACAGCGGGCCGTCGGCGCTCAGGCAGACGGGGTGATCCTTCAGGCGGGTGGAGACCTTGACTTCCTTCACCTTGCCGTCCAGAGCAGTTTTCATGGCGTCGAACAGGTCCTTGTTCTCGGCGGTGGCATCCTCGGCGGCCTTCTTCTCTTCCTCGGTCTCCAGGCCCAGGTCACCGCTGTTGACATTCTTGAACTCGACGGTGCCGTCCTTGCCCTCGGCATCCTTGCGGGGATAGGTGCGCAGGATCTGCAGGCAGAACTCGTCCACGTCCTCGGTCAGCAGCAGCACGTCGTAGCCCTTGCCCAGCACCAGCTCGGTGGAGGGCAGCTTGGCCAGACGGTCGGAGGAGTCACCGGCGGCGAAGTAGATGTACTTCTGCTCGGCGGGCATCTTGTCCACATACTCCTGCAGGGTGACCATCTTCTGCTCCTTGGCGGACCAGAACAGCAGCAGGTCGCGCAGCAGCTCGGCGTGCATGCCGTAGTCGGAGTAGGCACCGAACTTGATCTGACGGCCGAACTCCTTCCAGAACTCCTCGTACTTTGTGCGGTCGTTGGCCAGCATGGCGTGCAGCTCGTTCTTGATCTTC
>UMGO01008764.1_pt1 | contig 13199 bp, 9 predicted proteins | sample 1965301 | NCBI WGS metagenome assembly UMGO01 (sample SAMEA4836074, study PRJEB28245) | human gut metagenome | biome: gut microbiome; material: fecal sample | place: Denmark | collected 2008 | reverse complement strand
TTGGTGCCGGCCTGCTGAAACGCCTGAACGCATTGCCGCACAGTGGCACCTGTGGTGACGATATCATCAACGAGAAGCACCGCGTCGCCATTGCCGATGAGATCACGCTTCACCCTGACATGACCGGTGATACGACGGGCACGCTGTGCCGAAGAGACCTGCTGCACGGAGCGTGCCTTGGTGGAGGAGCTCAGGGCATTGCATGGTCGCGCATCGACGCCGTACCCACGCAATGCCCCTGCCACCGATTTGGCCAACGGTGCCGTATGGGCACGTCCTCTTCGGCGCATTGACGCCCGCGATGATGGCACCGGAACCACCAATACGCGATGACCCAAGCATGATGATGGTATTGGCGTCTTGTTCAGCAGCGACACCATGATGCGGCCGAACGGGCCGTCAAGCTCGGTATCGTCGTGGTCCTTCCAGTCGAGAATGGCACGACGTACCGCTCCCTGATAAATCGATGCGGACCATATACGGGCTCCGCCACCACTGTCTGCATCCCGTTCCCGGCATTGCGCGAACAGGGCCCAGCATGCCGCACACAATACCTCATCCGGCGCGTCACACCCAGCGCAGCCGCGTGGAAACAGCAGATTGCAGACCTGTGCCCACATCGCATGCCACCACTTGTATACGCTCGGCCCGTCCATAACGCGTCACTATCGAGCTGGAGTATCGAATCGCGCAAGCAGTGCATCCAGCAGTTGTACCGTATCTTGCGGATTCTCAACACGAACACCGATCGCACCGGCCTCAACCGCGGGATAGTCATTACCCGTAGGCGTCATGCGATCACCCACGAACACCATTTCATCGGCCCGTATGCCAAGTGTCTGCGTCAGCTTGCGCACGGCATAGGCCTTATCGATGCCGCATTCGCTGACATCCACACTGGTGTATCCGCCGGCCCTGACCCGCATATGCGGCAGATCGGCCTTGACCGCTTCGACCAGCGCCTGTTTCTTCGTGTTATCGCGATCCCATGCCTGCTTGGCCGCTACGGGCGCGAACTGCCCAAGAGCGGAGAAGGTGATCTGGCTGCCCCTGTTCTCGATTCGAGGCCCCCATACCTGCTGTTCCCACAATCCCAGTTCCCGGGCATGTCGCTCAAGACTTTCCGAGACAGCGGCCACGGTGGCTTCGGACAGATCATGCGCATACACCAAGGCCCATTGCGTGCCATCCCACCGGTAATACCGGGAGCCGGAGGTAGGCATGACATGCAGATTGCCGCGCCTGGCATTCGGGGTGAGTACATCCAGCACCTGCGAGGTGACCACCGCCATGCCGCCCCCTGAGATCAGGGCCACCACCGTATGGTCGAGCAACGCACAGAACCGTTCGATCATCGCGGGCTTCATCGGCTGTTTTGAGCTGGCCAGTGTGTTGTCCAAATCGAAACCGAACACCTTGGCGTTGGAGCAGACATTATCGAAATCAAGTTCGGACCACGAACGTACCACCATTTGTCGTGCCTCCCTCGTTGACGAATGTTCACAGCCAATGAACCAATCCTAACGCATGTTGCCTCCGCCATGCCCTATGGTGGGAACCATGCTTCAGCCACCTTGGAACGCACGAATCTACCGCAACCGCCACGGTCGCGGCACACGAACCCCGATGTTCGGCACCCGTCTGCCCCGTTACCGCACTCGCACCGGCATGTTCGACGATATGGTGGCGGCCCAGGTTCGCAGGCTCGGCCAAGCGTGGCCGGAACTGATACGTCCGCTCCAGTTCGCGGTGGAGGATGTGCCGCCTTCGGATCCGACGCCTTGGCAGACCGAGCCGAATATGACGTCCCAGTGCTTCCCCGCCAGCCACGGCATTCCCGCACGAGTCGTGCTCTACCGCATGCCGTTGCAGACCGAGGCACCTACCAAGCTCGAACTGCAATTGGCCGTCAGGGATGAGCTGGTGGCCCGCATAGCGGAATTGTATGGGCGCAGGCCCGAGGAAATCGACCCCGACTGGGGCCTGTGACAACACTGCGGGCCGTGTCACTTGTAATAAGGTAGTGGCACGGCCCGCAGCTATATCGCCGCCGAAACATCATCAAACTGACGCTTCGGCGAGCATACCCTTCTACTTGACGATGGAGGAATCGTTCCGAGCCCAGACATGAACCGTGGCGGGCATCAGCGTTGAAGCGTCGATGACGGACAATCCGGCGATGTCCTTGTCTTGCAACGAATCGTGACTGAACCGCGCTCCCCAGCTCACTTTCTTGGATGAGTCCTCCAACATCAGCACGACCGCGGTGCCATGATCGCCGGAAAGATTGCCGGCTTCAATCGTTTGTGCTGCGTTCGCATCCAGTGTGATTTCCTTGGAGGTTACCGAAGCACCGGCATCATCGTAGGCGCGCAAGGTGACCGTCCTGCGCGCATTGGACGTATTGGCCAGCGTGATGGAGGCCTTTACTCCGTCGGGAAGGGCCAACCCCGAGAATTCGGATGGCTCGCCGGCATTGACCAATGCGAAATCGGCTTGGCCGGAGTCACCGGAGCGTGTGGCCTTGACGGAGAACGACACGGCGTCCTCTGCGGTGGACATCACGCCCAACGCCCCATCAGGAGCTTCTCCCAAGTCGATCGCCGTCACTTTATCAGCAGTGACGGTGGCATCTTTGGCGGGAACCAAGCCTTTGGCGGTAATCCATGACAGCCCGGTGCTGGTGTCTGCCTTGGCGAACAGATAAGCGGTGACCGCATCGCCGGCAGTGATGGACGGCGCCACCGATGCATTGGATGCGGTCGGCAGCGGCAGCGCGAAATCAGAACCCTTCGGTGTCAGACCATCCATGGTCACCGTGCGCACCACGGACGCGATAGGAGTCTCCTTGCTGGAAACGGTCACGAACAGACCATGCTGCCCATCGACCGCGGCGGACAGTTCCATCGAGGACTCCCCCTCGGCTGGCACAGACAGCGTGGATTGGGTGGACAATGCCATTTTCCCGGCTGTCTCGGAACCCCAGACGGCAATGTCGACGGTGGTCGGCTTGGTGGAGAGATTCGAGACGATGAGCTGCTGTGTGGTACCGGTCGTGCTGTCGGAGAGCAGGAACGACTGGCTGAGCGAGGTCGATACGCAGGATGCCGCCGATATGCCTCTCACATCGCCATCATCGGCCCATGATGCGATGGTGCCGACGGTGCCGGTGCCAGCTGCGGCCTGCAGCATACGGGTATTGATCAGACGAGCTCCCTGATTGATCTTCTGAGCACCGGTTTTCACCGAGGAATCGTCGGTCGAATCGGCGTCTTTCAAAGTTACGTCATCTGAACTGGACTTTTGCCCGATCGCCGAGACAGTGGCGCTGTAGACGGAGCCGAACGCCGCATAGCGCGCTTGTGTGCTCAGATTGCCGACAGTGGCCTGGAAGGCGCTGTCGCCGTACGTGCCGGTATCGGCCAATCCTATAGGTGCCGGGCAGTAGGTTTCGGACTGGGTCGGACTAACGGTCTGGTCGATGGCATTATCGGAAGCGGCCACCTTATCCACCCAGATATTGGGGATGGGGGCCATGACGAGAACGACGAACAGCGCAATCAACACCAGCATGGTGATCACACCGAGCACGATGCCGATCGCACGTTTGAAACCAGAAGTTTTGTTGCTCATGCCTGCTCCTCCAATCCGTAGGACGGTCGTCTGCGAGGCATGGCGACCAAGCAGTACAACGCCGTGATCACACCTAGGCATATCAGCCAGGCGTGCCTCCAGACACTATGCTGTGCACGTTGCTGCCATGAGGTATCCACCTGCTGTGAGGCGCTGCTACGCAGCGTCAGACGATAGTAGCTGCCGCTATCCGTGGAGACCAGGGACTGGGTGCCGTTCGATGCGGCGATATTCGCGCTCAACTGTTCATACGGCATGTCGTTCAAGGAATCGCCGGTCTCGGGAACCACGTAGATGCCGCCGAATCCAAGCGCGCTGATGGCCGCGATGGCCTCTTCGTCGGGATTGGACAGCAGCGAGGCACAGGCCTGGGCCAGTTGTTCGTCAACCGCATCATGCTTGCCGGACAGCAGGCGCGCCCGCTGGACCGGAGAGCTGTCGATCAGATCGCCGCGCGAGGTGCGCATCACCGCATAGTTGACGATGTTGCGGGTCTCCGCGCTCACGGCAAGCACACGATGATCGGCACCGGCCTCCAGATAATCGGTGGTGACCATGGGCAGGCCGTTTTCAGACACGCCCAGTCCCGCATCCTTATGACGTTCGATGCCATACATGCATTGGATGCCAATGCAGCACACCAGTATCAGAGCAAGCACCACACGGCCAGACACGATGAGCACATGCAGACGGTCCTTTTTCGATGCGGGATCACTGCCAGACGCATGCAACGGTTGGAATCGCTTCACCGCCCCACCAGCGACGAGACACACGCAGGCAAGGAAGCCCAATATCATCATCGCGATGCCCGGCTGCGCGGAACCGGCCACGACACCATCGGCATCCACGGTTATGGCCACACGGCTGGAGACCAGGGCGAGCGCGCCTCCGCAGACGATTACCACCCACATCAGTCGCGAGGTCCGCAACGCGAACGGCAGCACCAGCGAAGCAAGAGCAAGCAGCGTGATGACGCCAAACAGCACAGTGACCGCCAAATCGGCATAATCAGTCGACCCCATTCGCCATCCCAGCGCACGCTGTGCGGCCTCAAGCAGACTCAGCGACGCCGGCGACCCGTTGGCGGATGACGTTGGCACCGTGATGTCGCCGAACAGTTGACGCCACATGCCCAAATCGGCGTAACGCACCGCATTGACGAGCGTAGGAGCCACCGCAAAGGCGGCAGGAACCGGAATTAGCAACAGCATGGCGCGCTTGCGACGCACGAATAGCAGGAACATCAGGAACACGACGATCAGCGCGAACAGCAGCTGCGGTTCAGCGGCCACCACAGGGATGAAGCACAGTGCGGCGATGGCCGCGGCCTGAACGGATGTGCGCGGCTTGAGCGGGTCTTCGGTATGGTACATGCCCACGGCACGGAACACGAATGCGAACGCGGCCGGCAGGAACACCATTACGGTAAGCATCGGCATATTGGCCTGCGCATACCAGCCGAACATAATGCCGGTGGATGCCCACAGCAGTCCTCCCAGCACACGAACCACGTCCGAGCGGGTGAATACGCCCGCCAGCGCCCAGAACGACAATGCGCTCAGCGGCGCGGCCACAAACAGTATCATCGCCAAAGCGGCGGTCACATGGCCGAGCGTGACCAACGAGGCCAGCATCAGCACCAGCAGCCACGGCGTGGGCGGCGCAGGAATGCCGGTGCCGCTGCCAAACACCCACGGCGTGGTGGCGGACTGCACCAGTTGCGTGAAGCTGGCACCGGTGGGAAGCAACACATCGGAATACAACGATCCGCCGGAGAATATCGAACGGAACACCGGCCAATACATCACCGCGATGGCCGCAAAGCACACCAGCGCCATCACCACGGCCGCACTCCAGCGATATATGGTGCGTGTCCGCAGATGGGCACGTTCCAGCGGACTGAGCAGCACTCTGCCCTGCTGGGATTGGAATGCATCCCGACGATCATGGAACTGCTTGATCTGCTGACTGTCTGCGAACAAGACATGCAGGGACGATGCGGCGACCTTCGATTGTCTGGCCACCAGACTGCGTGATTTCATGTTTCCCGCGATATCGGCCAAGGCCAGCCATGGCAGGCACAATTGCACCCATGCTTCATACGGCTTCTTGCCGAACATCATGGCTATGGCCATGCCAAAACTGCGGAGCAGCCTCCACAGCCAGACGATAAACCAGGACGACATGGCCAGGTCCGTGTACAGATACCGCTGTTGGGAGCGATGCACCGTCATCGCATGATTGACCGTGTGATCGTCCTTAAGCGGTTCCCCGCCTCGCGTACGAATGCCCTCATACCGTGCGCGACGATGTGATATCTCCGCTTGCGGGACAACCACCACGCGTCCGCCGCTCAGGCAGACACGGCGGCAGAAATCAACCGATTCGCTGTAGGTGGTCAGCCAGGCATTGATGCCCCGCAGTCGCGTGAATTGCGACATGGACACCAGCGCGCCTGCCAGCGACACCGCAAACACATCCTGCCGCCCGTCATACTGCTCCTGATCGGGTTCTCCATCGACCACCAGGGAATGCACGGCGTGGTGACCCGCATACATACCGACATCATGCAGATGGGAGCCTTCCCAATCGCACTGTTTGCACCCGAGCACACTGGCGCCCGGCGTATTGCGCCACGCCTCAAGCAATCGTTCAAGGCATGAGTCATCCGAAGGGCGGGAATCATCATGGAGCAGCCACAATGCGCGGGGAGCGTCATCCAGATCGGCACGATCCAATGCCCGGCTGACCGCATCGCCGAAGGAGCGTGCGCCCTTGGCCGAGACGATGTGAATGGTCACATGCTTGGACTGCGGCACCTCCATCACCGGCCCCGATGGCGAGGGGATGACCTCGAACGAGGTGGTTATCCTCGAACTGGTGCGCCCGGTCGCGTCGGCGATGATGACGACTCCCGGAAGAACATTCTGCGTCAATACCGAACGCAATGTAGACCGGAGGAAACGCATATCCTCCTCAACGGTGATCACAGCCGTAATGCCGGTATCCACATCCTGCCTATGCGTATATGGTCGAGAAGACATGGCGTCGGCCAACGCCTCATGAATATCGCTATTACCTGTCGGACTCATAAACTCCCAGTGTACGCACCAGACTTGAAGGGGGTGTGTGGAGCTACGCCCGCTCCCGGTGCTCTCGCTTATATCGACGGCGTTCGCGCTCGCTCATGCCACCCCAAATACCGAATCGCTCATCATGGTCGATGGCCCATTTCAGGCATTGCTCACGCACTTCGCATTTTGCGCACACACGTTTGGCATCACGGGTCGAGCCCCCCTTTTCCGGGAAGAACGCCTCCGGATCGGTTTGCGCGCACAACGCCTTGTGCTGCCAAGATACATCGCCATCAGGTCGGAATAGTCCCCACAATTCGTGCCATGGCTCTTCGGCTGAATCGTCGACCACACCCCACATGCGATTCTCCTTGCCTATTGAGCTTTTCATACGGACTAAATTACACACATGCAATTTCGGTTTTGTCAAATTCTTTCTCGTGTCATTACATCATTTTTATGGAACTGTGTGCTATGGCGTGAACGCGATGCCCTGACGCCGTTGCACATGATATTGTGCCGTTCCTGCGCAGGAACACCATAGCGCAGGAACACCCGGCGGATGCTGTGTCAAAGTGTCATTCAGACAATCGACAGTTTCAGGAGGGGTTATGACGCAGGAATCAGGTGGGGCGGATCCGCATATCAACCCGCCAAGCTTCATTCCTGCGGGAAATCGACGCACCCGGCCTTCCGGGCAGGTGCCACGCTCCTTCGCCCCCGCCCGAACCTCGCGCCAGTCAGGTCAAGCTCCATCGGCCCGTCCGTCCGTCACGGGAAATGACATCGAAGAGCCTCAACTGAACGCCAACGCCACGGCAAGCGCCAACGTCGCGGACAACGGCAGGCGGACTCCGCCCAGTTTTTCTCCGAAAACCGGACGCGCCACTCGCAGCACGGCTCCGGATGCCGCCGCACCGCGCAGCATTCCGCCGTCGCGAGCGCGGATGTCTTCCGGCTCATCCCGCAACGCCGTGCGCAATCCGTCGGATATGCCGGTTTCCCGGCCCTCATCGCCAGCAGCAAACGTGTCCACGAAGTTCAGCCATCTTGGCCGGCCGGCGGCGGCAACGGCGAAAACTGTAACGGCACACCGGCCGCGCGCCTTGCGCAGCATCTTATGCGCGATTGCGGTGCTGGTGGCGGCGTTGATTCTTTCCGTTTTCGGTGCCTGGCAATGGGTGGACAGCAAACTGAATCGGAGCGACTGGCTGACCGACACCCCCAACACGCCGGCCTCGACTTGGCTGATTCTTGGCTCCGATGAGCGTGACGGTTCCACCGATTACGGCGGCGTAGACAATATCTCTGGCTTCAGGACCGATACGATTCTGGTGCTGATCAAGCCCAAAAGCGGGCCGAGTTCGTTGGTTTCCATTCCCCGCGATTCGCTCATGAACGTCGATAACCAGTACATGAAAATCAATGCGGTGGCGCTGATTGCGGGCAAGAAGGCTTTGGTAAGCAACGTTGAGCAGATCACCGGCCAGAAAATCGATCATGTGGCACAGATCAAGTTCGGCGGTCTGCAGAACGTGGTGAACGCCTTGGGCGGTATCGAACTGTGCTATGACGAGGATGTTCAGGATTCCTATTCCGGACTGAACTGGAAGGCGGGATGCCATACGGCGGATGGTTCCACCGCATTGTCCTTCTCTCGTATGCGATATGCCGACGCGCGAGGAGACTTCGGGCGCAACGAACGCCAGCGACAGGTCATCTCGGCCATCGTCAAGAAGGCTTCCAGCAGTGAGACCCTGACCAATCCGTCCAAAATCGTGGCAGTGTCCAATGCCGCGATGAGCGCACTCACCGTGGACGAGAAGACCAACCCTTACACGTTGCTCACCATGGCGTTGGCGTTCAAAAGCGCCACCGGCTCGAATGGCATCTCCGGCAGCGTGTACTGGTCCGACCCCGATTATTACGTTGATGGCGTTGGTTCCTCGGTGCTGCTTGACGACGCCAAGAACACCGAACTGTTCAATCAACTTGCCGACGGCACGCATAAGGCCGGCACCGTGGGCAATCTGGCGGAAGGCTGACCGACGCTTTCCCGGAGCCCATCGGCTTCATCATCGGCGCATGATCGTCACCGTTGCCTACACCGCCAATCATGCACGGGCAAAATGTCATGTGGATAACTCGGCAAGCTAGAACCACATACCTTGATTCGGTTTGCGCTTTCGGCATGCGTTCCCCACGCTGGAAGCATGACATCACAGCAGAACGATTCGAAGCGACATTCCGTCCATACGGCATCCGCCGTATCCCGGGCGAAGCACCGTTTGGGCGCGCCGCCATTGCGCGCCCGCCTGACCATGTTTGCCGCGGCATGCCCGATGATCGCGCAGGCATTGATGATGGTCATACTGCTGTTGCACGGGCAATGGCTGTTCGCCGCCATGATCGCACCGGGCATATTCGCCTGTCTCGTGTCCCTGCTGCTGACGCTCCCCTCGCCTCCAGGCCCGGAGAAGGCTCACGCTCCGCAACAGGCAACGATCGATGTCGGTATCACGGGCGACGCCGATGACCGCGCCGCAGACCTCCGTCATGCGCCGTCGCAGCCGATAGAATCGCTGCTGCACTTCGCACGCCTGCCATGGCGCGCCATTGTGGGCCGCTGGCTTGAACCCCTTGACCTTGCGGTGCCGATCGGCATGACCGGAAGCGAGCCGCTGATGCTCGATCTGAACCGTCAGGGGCCGCATGCTCTGGTGGCCGGCACCACTGGTTCCGGAAAATCCGTGTTGCTGCAAAGCTGGTGTCTGGCGCTCGCCTCGATGAACGGGCCTGAGCATCTGAATTTCGTGTTCTTGGATTTCAAAGGCGGTTCCGCGTTCCGCAAACTCGAACGGTTGCCGCATACCGTGGGCAGCGTATGCGATCTGGATCTGGCGCATGCCGTACGCGCGTTGCGTGCGCTGGAAGCCGAACTGACACGCCGTGAACAGCTGTCCGCCGCTGTCCATGCTTCCGATATCCGCGATATGGTCAATCCACCACCGCGCCTGATCGTGGTCATTGACGAATTCCATGCCCTGAAGGACCAGCTCCCGGATTATGTGAATCGTCTGGTGCGTATTGCCTCGCTCGGCAGGTCACTGGGCATGTATCTGATCGCCTGTACGCAGAATCCCATGGGTCAGGTCAGTGCCGATATGAAGGCGAATATGTCCGTCAGCATTTGTTTACGGGTTCGGGACCGTCTGCAATCATGCGAGCTGCTTGGTGATGGTCGTGCCGCCGACCTCAGTCCGGCAATGCCCGGTGCGGCGTTCTGCAACGATTCCGAACAGGTGACGGCATTCCGCTGTGCAACGGCACGCGATATCGATGCGGTATGCCGCCAGATCGCGTTCGCATCGCGGTTCGTCGGGAGCCCGCCGCAGCCGTCCCTGTTTACCGCGCCACTCCCCCGGCACGTAAAAGACCGGACTGTGGCCGACCACGCACCGCAACGCATTCGATTTGGACTTGCCGACGATGGCATCAACCTGCGAGAGGCGACGGTATCCCTCACCGGTGGCAATATCGGTGTCATCGGCCCGCAGGGGCGCGGCAAAACCACATTGCTGAAAACATTGGCTCGACACGCCAGCATGGCTGATGGCTTGGCGGTACGTGTCAGTTCCCCGCATCGTCGGGTATGGAGCTCGCAATGGCTTCATGGCGGCCGCTGCACGCCGTATGCCAGCTCGGATGCACCACCGCCTCCGCATATCGTGTGGTTCGTCGACGACGCCGATGAGTTGTTCGACCCATTCCGCACCGACGAGCAGGCGCTGTCTTTCACACATGCGTTGGCCGATGAGTCCGTCAGCGTGGTATTCGCCGTCAGCACGATTCGCCCGATACGTATACCGGAGCATTGCAATACCAGAATCGTGTTCCCGTGCGGGGAGAGAACGTCCGATCTTATGGCCGGAGTCCCCGCTCGCCTATTGGATATGATGAGTCATATCGATGCCGACAACGCGGGCCGGGCCGTGCTCATCGAGGGCACATCGGCATGTCTGGTGCAGTGCGCTTCGTGAAAACTTCGGTTTTTTCTCGGCAAAACCTCTTGAAAATCACCACGGTTCGTGGTTACCTTGGTACTGGACTTAAGGAACAACACCAGCCACGGGGCTTTTAAGGGAGGCAAGCAATGAGCAGCGCTTTTGATTGGCGAGCCAAGGCCGCATGTCGTGACAAGGATCCGGAACTCTTCTTCCCGGTGGGCAACACCGGTGCAGCCTATCAGCAGATTGAGGAGGCCAAGGCCGTGTGCCGCACCTGCAAAGTGATTGACGCATGCCTGAAGTGCGCACTGGACACCAATCAGGATTACGGCGTGTGGGGCGGCTTGAGCGAAGATGAGCGTCGTGCGCTGAAGCGCCGCGCCATGCGCGCCCGCCGTTCTCAGGCCATGCAGATGCAAATCTGATGTTTTGATTATCGCTTCGTCATACTAGGAAACCCTCCCGCTTGGGAGGGTTTCCTCATTTCGGGCTTCGCATCACTCGTCCTGAGCGGCCCTGAGCTTCATATCAAGCACCACGCGGGTGCCGCCTTCGCGGCGCGGCTCCCAATGCACGGAACCACCGAAATCATTGGTCACAAAGGTGTTGATGATCTGCGTGCCCAAACCGGAACCGGAAGAACGAGCCAATCCACCCTGTTCTTCGGAGCCGAGACCGGAACCGTCATCCTCGACCACCACATTGAGGTTCGGGCCGGAGCGGCCCACGGAAATCGTGATATGGCCATCCTTGCGGCCTTCGAACCCATGCTCCACCGAATTGGTGATGAGCTCGGTCAGCACGAGGGACAGCGGCGTGGCATCCTGAGCGGGCATCATGCCGAACTTGCCCATGTAGTTGATATCGATGTGCTGGTCTTTCATCGTGGCTAGGTCCACGGCCATGCGCAGCAGGTTGGCGATCACCTTGTCGAAGTCGACGACCTCGTCGGCGGTCTGGCTCAATCCCTCATGCACCATGGCAATGGTCTGCACGCGGCGTTGCGCCTCCTGCAATTCCTTCTTGACCTCATCCGACTTGGTCTTACGAGCCTGAAGCCTCAGCAATGCGGAGACGGCCTGCAGGTTGTTCTTGACACGATGGTGAATCTCGGAAATCGTAGCGTCCTTGGTCTGCAGCTCCTGCTCACGACGGCGCAGCTCGGTGACGTCACGGCATAGCAGAATCGCTCCGATACGGCCGTTGTTGTCATACAAGGGCAACGAGCGCATCGAGACGGCGGAACGGTTGGCGTTGAGTTCGGAGTCGACCGCGGCTTTGCCTGTCAACACCAACGGCAGGGTTTCCGGAACAGGGTCGTTCTCCTTCAATAGCTGTGTGCCGAGTTCGCTGAGGTAATGGCCAGGCATGGTGGTCAGCAGACCGAGACGCCTAAAGCAGCTGATGGCGTTCGGGGCTGCGTATCGAACCACGCCGTCCATGGTCAGGATGATGAAGCCGTCCGCCACGCGAGCGATATGGCGTTGGCTCATCACCGAATCCTTGTAGGGGAATTGGCCTCGCGGAATCATCTCGTACAGATGCTTGCCGGCGTTGATGCTTTCCGACTCATATCGGCCGTTGGATTCTCGTGTGGCCATATTGGTCTCACGCACGACCAAGCCCAAGGTCTTGCCATTGTGCCGAACCGGCGCGTACACGTTGCAGACGGTCGCCTTGCCCACGGTTCTCAATACCGTGGAGCGGAACACCACGCTGGAGAGCATGGCGGCGTCCAATTCGCCGACCATGTCGTCCGGCATGACGTTTCCCACCACGTCTTCCGCCCGCAGCGTCATAACGGTGGATGGACGGCATTGCTCGGCCACCACGTATTTGCCATCGCCATCCTGTACCAGCAGCAGCAGATCGGCAAAGCTCAAATCGGCGATCACCTGCCAATCGGCGACAAGATGATGCAGCCACTCGCGGTCCTCGTCGTCGAAGTCGGGGCGCGTTGCAAGGATATGTGAAAAATCAGCCATATCCCTATCATACGCAGACGCACCGCCGCCGTCGCGGCAAGCCACACGGGCAAGTACGACGACTATGACGACATCGCATCTTCAATACCGCGCCAATCGCGTTGCACGGCTTCCCGCCCGTGGCCAAGGTGCCGGCATGTTGCTTATCGTACACGGCAAGCATCACGTACAGTTTGATATCCGAAGCCGCCACCATATTGCCGGCATTGCTGTGTCCATGGAACCCATCATCGCGTTTGCCTGCGCTTTGGCGTTGTCATCGCCATTGTCCTGGGCCGCAAGATAGACCGGCAGATAGAAATCGGCAGCCACGAATTGCTTGCCGGACTGCGACGTGGTCGCGATGGTGGCGTCCTCTGAGGAGTCGGCGGATGTTCCATCGATGACCATGGCGGAGACGGCCACATCGGAGGACGAGTATGAATCCGCGATGTCAGACAACTGGCTGGATGTGATCACCGGAGTGGAAGGCTTCGACTTCTCCGTCGAGCTTTTCTTGG
>UMGO01030540.1_pt1 | contig 13322 bp, 10 predicted proteins | sample 1965301 | NCBI WGS metagenome assembly UMGO01 (sample SAMEA4836074, study PRJEB28245) | human gut metagenome | biome: gut microbiome; material: fecal sample | place: Denmark | collected 2008 | reverse complement strand
TGGCTGCCCAGGTGTGCTCAAAGAGACTGCAAAAGATCTTAAGAGTGAGGTTTGAATAACATAAAATATTGATTTTGATTGTCTGTTGCGATATACTTTTGTGTATCGTAGCAGACAATTTTTGCTTAAAAGCAAATAAATGAAATGGAGAAAAAATGGCGAAATATATAGAACGCTGTGTAGAAGGAACTATACAAGAGAAGAATTGCTTTGTACATTTTGGACATAAAAATGAAGAATTACCAATGTCGATTGTTCAGGTAGGATGGCATCAGACAGATGGTGGATACGGGTATGGTCCAATGATTCGTGACCATTGGTTACTTCACTTCGTTTTAAAAGGAAATGGAATTGTTCAGGTGGAAAATATGGAATATGAAGCAGGAGCAGCACAGATTTTTGCAATACGTCCACACCAGATCACATATTATGAAGCTTCAATAAGTGCACCTTGGGAATATTTTTACATTGGTTTTGAGGGAGGCTGGGCACCTCAAATTATGAAAGATATTGGATTTATTAACGATGATATAATTGTAATACAAATACCAAATACAGAAGAGATATTTAGACTTTTAAAAAAGATACGAAGATATATTAAGACATATTTAGAAATCGGTGATGGTGTACTTGGAATACATGGCTGTATTTATGAGATTTTTCAACTGTTGAGTGAGGGGCGAAATGATGACCAAATTATTTCAGGATTTGAAAAGAATGATTTGCTGCAACACGAATATACTCGAACACTGATTTCGATTATTGAAACATCGTTTGCAGAAAAGATTAATATACAAGAATTAGCAAATCGTCTCCATTTAAATCGCTCGTATATGTCAGAATTATTTTCAAAAGATACAGGAATGTCAATTAAAAGTTACTTAACAGAAAAGCGTATGCAGCGAGCTGCTATTATGTTACAAGATCCAAATCGTTCTGTTAAAAATGTAGCAGCATCATGCGGATTTGAAGATTCTTTGTATTTCTCAAGGGCATTTAGTAAATATTTTGGTATATCTCCACAACAATATAGAAGTCAAATTTTAAAAGATAAGAAAAAATGAAAAAAGAATGCCGACATTTATCCATATTTGATAAACATTATTCTATGGATAAATTATGAAGTTTAAATATAATAAAGCTATCAAGATACAGAATACAAAGATAAAAGGAGACAATTGTATGAAGTTAAGAAAAATGTTGGGTATAGTTCCAGTAACATCAATGGTTTTAGGTATGGCTGTACCAGTAGTAGCAGAGCAAAATACTATAGCAGATGCATTTGGGTGGACAGTTCCAGAAGATACTTTAAATATCAGTGTATTTTTGGCAAATGATCATTTCAGTGTCGGTGAAGAAGCTGAGCAGGGAATAAAAAATATGCAGGCGTATCTACTGGAAAATTTTAATATTGATTATGAAATTCGTACAACGGATGGAAGTGCAGAAGAGGAATTAAATTTAATGCTCGCTTCTGGTGAGTATCCAGATGTGATTATAGGAGCATCAACAACAATGCGCCAACGCTTTGTTGATCAGGGTCGTGTAGCAGAGCTGACCGATTATTTGAATGAAGAGACATGTCCAGATTTGGTGGATCGTCTGGGTGATCTGCTCGGACTGTACGCAGATGAAAATGGTGCATATTATTATTTGCCAATGACATATTATAATTTGATGGATCTTCCAGACTATTCAGCTCATTTGCGTTTGGATGAAATGAAAGCAGCAGAAATTGATTATAGTACAATTAAGACCCCAGAAGATTTTTATAATGCTGCAATGAAAATTTATGAAGAAAATCCAACAGCGGAAGATGGTGAGAAAAGGTATTCATTAGGTTTGTACAGTCAGGGAATGCCAGAAGATTTAGGTGGATATTGGGGTTTAGAGCGTGGTTGGCAGGTTAATGATGATAAAACATTAACATATTGGACCGAAACAGAAGCCGGAAAGAAAATGGCAAAATATTTCAATGATTGGTGGCGTACTGGCACAATGGATCCAGATTCATTTACAGATGAGTGGGATGACCTTAAAACAAAAGTTTCTCAAAAACGAGAAGTTGCGTTGATTGGTGGATGGTGGATTGGTCTGAATGGAGGATCAGAAGTCTGGAAATCAACAGAAGAAGATTGGAATTCTGACGAAACATATGTTTGTGTTGGATTTAAAGATGAAGATGCAAAGCAGGCAACAGCTACCGTGAAGAATAATGCTGGAGGAAGATGGACTTTTGTTACTGATAAATGTGAGAATGTAGAAGGCGTTATGCAATGGCTTAATTTTGTATCAACGGATTTGGGTACAGTTCTTACAAATTGGGGTCTGCCAAATGAAGTAGAATCTTATAAAAATCCAGGAACATATACAACTGAGTGGACATTGAATGATGATGGTACATGGGATATTGATCCGAAGGCTAAAGAGCAATTAATCTCAGAAACATGGGATTACAATGAAGCAGGTATTTATGGTGGTGATTCAGGGGTATTCGCAACAATGGCATATCAGGGACGTTTCGAAGATGGCGAGCATTGCTTATGGTTGAATCAGATGTGGTATTCTGAAAATCCATGGAAGAGCATTATGCTTGAAAATATGAAAGACACAATTGTAGATGGAACTCCGCTTCTCTTTGAAACACTTGTGATGAACGATGAAGTAACAATGGCAAAAACTGCAATTGAAGATGCATGGAAACAGTATTATCCGCTAGTTGTTATGTCTTCAACAGATGAAGAATTTGAACAGAATTGGGCAAATCTTCAGGCTGCTGTTCAGGCAGCTGGGCTGGATGTTTATACTGAATATAGGGTTTCTAATTATCAGGCAAATCTTGAATTGATGGAAAAATAAATAGTCTAATTCAATCTATACGAGTATAAAACATAAAAGTAAAATAAAAAGTGAACAGAGCCGCCGCATTTGTAATTGAAGCGGCGGCTCTAATATTTAATAGAAAGGAATATGAAATAATATGAGGCATTCTTTGAAAAAGCATCCCTTGATACAAAGTTTGAAAAAACAAAGACAGATGTGGTTAATCTGCATCCCAATTATTATATGGGTTGCAATTTTTTGCTATTATCCAATGTATGGATTGACGATGGCATTTGTTGATTATGTGCCTGGAAAAGAAATTTGGGAGTGTAAATTTGTTGGATTTAAGTATTTTAAGAATTTCTTTATAAGTACAGATTTTCCAAGACTGCTTAGAAATACACTTGCAATGTCTGGATTAAATATTACAATTGGATTTTTGATGCCGATTTTTTTTGCATTTTGTCTAAACGAGGTTGGAGGAACACGTCTGAAAAAATTTGTGCAGACTGCAAGTTATCTGCCACATTTTATTAGTTGGGTTGTAGCAGGAACTATGGTAACTACTGTGCTTGGAACGGATGGAGTAATTAATGACTTATTACTTGCACTGGGGGTGTCTCAGACAAGAATTCAGTTTTTACAAAAGGGAGAATGGTATTGGGCAATTATAACGATTGTAAATATTTGGAAGGAATTAGGCTGGTCAGCAATTATTTATCTTAGTGCAATGGCAGGTGTGGATGAAGAGCTTTGCGAGGCCGGAGCTGTTGATGGAATGGGACGGCTTGATATGGCGATTCATATTACATTGCCAACAATTATGCCAACGATTATTTTACTGTGGATTATGCAGGTTGGAAATATTCTTTCGGCAGGCTTTGATCAGCATTTAATTATTGGAAATACAGTAACGCAGCGCTACTGGGATGTTATTGATACCTACGCATATCGCTATGGTGTGCAGAATGGTTATTATTCACTTGGAGCAGCGGTATCTATGATTAAATCAGTGATTGGATTTGCCCTTGTATTGATTACCAATGCGATTGCGCGTAAATTCAGCGATGTCGCACTGTTTTAACGGAGGACTATATGAGAAAAAGAGCATATTTAAAACAGACAAAAAGTGGAAAAGTATTTGATTGCTTCAATGGTATTTTTCTTGCTATTATAACATTTATTACCATTTATCCATTCTGGAATATGTTAGTGTTGTCATTCAACGATGGAACTGATGCAATTCTTGGAAAACTGTATTTTTGGCCTAGGGTGTGGACAACGGCGAACTATGAATATGTGCTTCGAAATGGGAAATTGCTTCATGGTGCTGTGATATCGGTACTTCGTGTGTTTGTTGGAACACTGACTGGCGTAATTTGTAATTCATTGCTTGGTTATATATGTGCAAACAAAAGTTTTTATGGACGCAAATTCATGCGAGTATTATTTTTAATTACTATGTATTTTAGCGGTGGTTTGATTCCAACGTATCTCCTTATGATTCGTCTTGGCTACATAAACTCTTTTGCTGTTTATATTGTTCCAGCATTGTTTTCTTCTTACTATATGCTGCTTGCATCAAGCTATTTCCAGTCCATTCCAGATGCATTATTTGAATCTGCTCGTATTGATGGTGCATCAGAACTACGTAATTTTTGGAGTATTGCAGTACCGCTTGCAAAACCAATGCTTGCTTGTATTGCTGTTTATATTGCAGTTAATCATTGGAATAGTTGGTTTGATGTTTCGTTATATTCAAAAGATGGAACCTGGGATACGCTTCAAATTATTTTATATCGTTTATTAAATCAGGCATCGGCAAAATCAGAGATGATGAATCAACAGCAGTTGTATGCATCAATGAGAACGATTCAGCCAGAGACTGTGCGTGCAGCGATTACAGTAGTGGTTGTAGTACCGATTATATTTATTTATCCATTTTTCCAACGTTATTTTGTTGGTGGTATTACGTTAGGTGCCGTGAAGGGATAACATAAAAAAGATAAAATAATACAACGTAATAACGAGAAATGAGGATATCATATGAAAAAAATACATGAAAGCGAAAATATGTCGAGTGTGATTCAGTCACCGGCAATGCAGGCACCACCACCAAATAGGATGCTTGCATATCATTCAGATCCAATCAAAAAAAATCCGCCACAAGTACACAGTCGTATATGGCAAAAAGACAATGGAAGTTATGCAATTTCATATAATGGAATAGATTTGTTGACGTTTGACTTTTTAAATGAAACTGTTCCGATTTTGCGTTTTCATTCAGATGGTGATTTTCAGTCAGAACCATTTATTCAACAGTTTCAGATCTGGTCAAATACAACAGCCGAGTTGCGCGTGACAGTTAGTGCACCAATTGAGTGGTGGAATGTTCGGCCAACTCGCTCAGAGAAAGGGAAGGCGATTATTGGTCAGTTAGGCAGACCGCTTCTTTACGGCGTAAATGGAATTTATCTTCCAGATTGGGATTTGCTAGTTAGTTTGCACGGTGTACCATTTATATGGGAAGAGAGCAGGGTGCAGGAAAAGGATGGTATATATACGGCCAGTCTAATCGCAAAGATAGATGAATATCCGTGGGTGATTTTAATTCGACCGCATTATTTTTCTGAGCATCTTGGCTATAAAAATCATGAGCCATGGAATCGTCGCCCAAAGGCAGATACAATATGTGGATGGTGCTCCTGGGAAGCATATCACAGTGACGTGACACTGGAAAATGTCGCAGAGACTTCAAAGGCGCTTGAACCACTAAGACCGTGGGGAATTGAGCTGATGCAACTTGATGATGGATATCAGCAGACGCAAGTGCCGATGAGAAAAGGCGGTGAAGTTGGGGAAAGCTGGCTGACTACAAATGAGAAGTTTCCAGGTGGTCACAAGGCAATTGTGGATGCAATGCAGTCAGGTGGTTTTACACCAGGTATATGGATTAATGCAACATTAACAAATAAAGAAAATTCAGAGTCGATTGACTGTTGCATAAAAAATAAAAATGGTGAGCTTATTAAAGGTGATTGGATTCAGTATATTATGGATTGTACACCTGAGATGCTTAAAGTTCATGTGGAAAAATGTTATAGACAGTTGCGTGAGCAGGGATACAAATATTTTAAAATTGATTCGATTCGTCATTTGCTTTATGATGGACTTGAGGAAGCGGTACGCCAAGGTTTAATGACAACAGCGGAGGCAAGAAAGCGTCATAAAGCTTACATGCAGGCAGCGAGAGATGGAATTGGAGAAGATATTTATTTGTTATCTTGTTGGGGAGTATTAAGCTCAAGTATTGGAATTTGTGACGCAATGCGAGTAGCAACAGATGCCAATCCTAGTTGGGGAGCATTTAGCATGCAGATAAGAGAAACTGCTCGTTGGTATTTTGCACAGCGTATTCTTTTTACTGTTGATCCAGATCACGTATGTGTGCGTGCACATCTTCCGTGGGTACGTATGATGCTATCGCTTGTATCACTTAGTGGAGGGGTTATGATGATTTCTGATCCACCTCAGACATATGATTTGGAACGCATTGAGTTGATGAAGAAAACAATGCCACCACTTGAAGTACATTCTGGTGAAATAGGTCCTGTAGATTATAGTACGCCAGCTTGCACTTATATTCCGAAAACAAAATCAGAAAAAGAAGCATGTTACTCAATAGCTCATGAAGAAAAAGATGAATTATATCCAATGGGATCGTTATGGTCTATTCATATGGAGCAAGGAGGAAGAAATTGGTGCGTAATTCAACGTTGTGGAGTGATTCCACTATCTAAGATAGATGTACCATTAGAAAATCTAAGTCTTGATCCATCAAGAAATTATTATGCATTTGATTTTTGGAAACAGCAAGCTTGGAAACAGACAGGAATATTAAATTTGCATGAGTTAGAACTTGGAGATTGTCAGGTTGTCACACTTACAGACATTACAGATAAATATGTGGCGTTGATAGGATCGAATCGTCATGTGAGTTGTGATGCAGTAAGTGTTATGTCTGAGTGTACTACAGATACGCAAAGAGGACGTGTTTATCGATTGGCATTAAAAGGGTTTGAAGAACTTTGCGTGACTTATACGTTATATGTAGAAAAGGCAGCTGAAATTACAAGAGAAGCAATTCATGCACATGGAATTCAAATAGTTTCTGTACAGGCATATACTGATATTTTGCAGTTGACAGTTGTTTTCGAAAAGAAGGAGGCTGTGTTAGAAATGAATTTTACCTAAAATTTACATAAATGCGTCGCAGACTTGACCGAGTGCTGTTACACTGCTTTGCGATAGGCAGAATATCAAATAAAAATGTAGCAAGGCACAGAAGGGAAAAGGCGCAAAGATGCAAAAAGAAATTTTTATGAACAGAGAGCTTTCATGGCTTAAATTTAACGAGCGTGTACTGGAGGAGGCAGAGAATATAAAGGTGCCGCTATGCGAGCGTCTTTCATTCGCGGCAATTTATCAGAGTAACTTGGATGAATTTTTCATGGTTCGTGTAGGATCACTGATTGATCAGGAACTGCTAGGAAAAGGAGAGCGTGAAAATAAGACACAGATGACGGCGCAGGAGCAGATCCGTGCAATTTTGCCGCGTGTTCAGGAATTAAATGCGAGAAAGGATATCGTGTACACACAGATTATGCACAGCCTGGAAAAGCAGGGAGTGCGTCTGGTAGATTTTCATAAGATCACTCAACAGGAAAGTACACGACTCAGAGCATATTTTCAGGCAGAAATAGAGCCGCTATTATCTCCATCCATGATTGGAAAACGACAGACCTTTCCATTTTTAAGAAATCGCGAGCTTTATGCGGTGGCAGCGCTTGAGAATAAGAGCGGGAAAAAGCGTCTTGGCATTATTCCGTGTGTTAATACGGGATCAGGGAAAATTTTTCCAAGACTAATTAACGTCAAGGGAAGCGATATGTATATGCTCTCAGAGGATCTTATTCTTCATTATATGCCAAGGATTTTTAAAGGTTATCAGGTAAAGGAAAAGGCTATTATACGAATTACAAGAAATGCAGATATTGATGCAGATGCATTATATGATGAGGATCTTGATTACCGCGATTTTATGGAGAAGCTGATTAAGAAAAGAAAGAAGCTGGCGCCGCTTCGTCTTGAAATTGAAGGTGATTTAAGCGGTGAAACAGTAAAGACGCTTTGTGGTCATCTTGATTTAAATTCCTGCTATGTGTATTATGCAAAGTCACCGCTTGATCTGTCCTTTGCCTATGAAATTCAGGATCTGCTTCGAAAAAATACACAGTTATTTTTTGAAAAGCGCGTACCGCAGAAGTCTCCTATGTTTAGTCAGGGTCAGCCAATCCTTGATCAAATCAGAAAAGAGGATAAATTACTGTCTTATCCATATGAAAGCATTAAGCCATTTTTGCAGATGCTTCATGAGGCGGCAAATGATCCAGATGTGATTTCAATTAAGATGACTCTTTATCGTATGGCAAGGCAGAGTAAGGTGGTAGAATATCTGATAGAGGCTGCAGAAAATGGCAAGGAAGTATTTGTACTTGTTGAATTAAAAGCGCGTTTTGACGAGGAAAATAATATTGAGTGGTCGCGTCTTCTCGAAGATGCAGGCTGCCGCGTTATTTATGGATTAGACGGCTATAAGGTGCATTCAAAGCTTTGCCTGATTACAAAGAGAAGCGAAGACAGAATTGAATATTATACGCAGGTAGGAACTGGAAATTATAATGAGAAGACCTCACGTTTGTATACTGATTTGTCATTTATGACATCAAATGTGCAGATTGGAATGGAAGCAGCAAGGATTTTCCAGGCGCTTGCAATGGGACAGACACCAGATGAACTGAAGCATTTGCTTGCAGCACCGAATTGTCTGCAAAATCGCGTAATAGAGATGATTGATGGCCAGATTGAGCTTGCAAAGAGCGGACAGCCTTCTTATATTGGTCTTAAGATGAATTCTCTGACAGATAAGAAGATTATGGATAAGCTGGTAGAAGCATCACAGGCAGGAGTGAAGATTGATATGGTCATTCGCGGAATATGCTGTCTGATTCCGGGAGTAAAGGGATATACAGAAAATATTAGTGTCAGAAGCATTGTAGGTCGTTTCCTTGAGCATTCAAGAATTTATATTTTTGGTGTAAAAGAAAATGCACGTGTATATATAGCATCAGCAGATTTCATGACAAGAAACACGCTTCGCCGTGTAGAGGTAGCAGCTCCAATTGAAAATGAAAAACTAAAAAAGCTTCTACTTGATATGTTTGATGTGATGCTTCGTGATAATCAGAAGGCAAGAGTCGAATTGCCAGATACAACATATGCGATGGCTTCTGCGCTAGAGCTTCAAAACGATCCGCCGATTAATGCACAAGAATATTTTTACGAAAAGGCATATGAGGCTGCAGAGAAAAACAACATCAGAGTATAATAGAATAATCCATTGATTTTACAAGACCGCTGAGGTATACTTCTCTTATATCGCAGCGGTTTGTTTTTTTGTTGTAAACCTATTTTGGAAAGCGGGTGAAACAATGGGAAATATTATGGATTATTTGAAATGGCGGGGTGATCTGACATTTTCACAGGATGCCTTCAACGAGGTAGATAACTTGCTTTTGTCATTTGTGGCATATGTGAATCTTGAGGGATTGTCTGTTGGTGCTGGTGAAGAGCGAGTGACACTTGAGGAGCTTTCAAGACGCTTTTTTGTGCTTCACAGCGAAGAAGAGCTTGCAGCAGACAAGTCGTTTACGAGACTGGCGCCATATATAGTAAAAATGATGGCACAGTCGAACCGCTACCGCACATCAATCATTTCAAATTATGTCAATATGGTTAATCCACAGTTGGAACTTCAATTTTCTGCCGTGCAGCTTGATCTTATGGATGGTTCAAAAAATTTTTGCTTCAGGGGGACGGATGACAATATTGTGGCATGGAAAGAGGACTTTAATCTAGGCCTTGGCGAAGTGCCAGCCCAAAAGTTAGCATCAGAATATTTGAACAGATTTGGTGTTGGTACATCCCCTATTCGCGTAAGCGGTCATTCAAAAGGCGGCAATTTGGCAGTATATGCAGCTGCAGCCTGTAAAATAGAGGTGCAGGAACGCATTACAGATGTATATAGTAATGATGGTCCCGGATTTGTGCATGAGTTTGTGACGAGTGATTCATATAAGAAAATTCAAAATCGAATCCATCGCTACATTCCAGATTCATCCATCATAGGAATGCTTCTTGAAAATCCTGTAGAACCGCATGTCATAAAAAGTGCAGCTAAGGGAATCCTTCAGCACGATGCGATGAGCTGGCAAATAGAGGGTCCGCATTTTGTATCAGCAAGCTTAAGTGAATCAGCGATTTCACTCCATGAGACGCTTCGTAATTGGCTTGAAAATATTGATGAGAATGCAAGGACACAGTTTGTCGATGATCTATTTTCAATACTGGAATCGACTGGTGTTGATACATTGACGCAGGTGCAGGAAGGCGGATTAAAAAATGCGGCTGCAATGCTTCGCGAGCTTCATCAGATTGTACCGGGAACATGGTCAGAGCTGGAAAATCTGCTGAAGGCAGTTTTGCCATTTTCAGGTTTTCTGATTATGGGAAGACAAAAGACAGTGGACAGACAAAATATACCGCGTGCAGTGACAAGCCATAGAGCTATACATACAAGCAATAAAAATCATAATGAAAACAAAGTGAAATAGGAGGAAAAAAGAAAATGAGTCAGAAAAAACAGGCTGCTTCATCAGCTAGGGCAGGGGGAATCACAGATGGTGTGATATGGGAGCAGCTGCTTGTCTTTTTCTTTCCGATTTTGTTCGGAGCATTTTTTCAACAGCTGTATAATACAGTTGACGCAGTTGTGGTGGGGCGTTTTACGGGTTCGCTAGAGCTGGCAGCCGTAGGCGGTTCTACTGGAACGATTATTAATCTTTTATTTGGTTTCTTTATTGGACTTTCTTCTGGTGCGACTGTTATCATTGCACAGTTTTACGGAGCAGGCGATAAGGAAATGGTAAGCCGAAGTGTCCATACGGCGATTGCGCTTTCCATTGCAGGAGGTGCGATTTTAAGTGCAATTGGATTTATTTTTGCAAGGACAGCACTTGAGTGGATGCAGACACCAGATACGGTGATTGATCTTGCGGAAACATATATTAAGATTTATTTTATTGGTATGATCCCGAATCTTTATTACAATATATGTGCAGCAATCCTGCGAGCTGTCGGCGATTCCAAGCGGCCACTCTATATTTTGATTTTCTCTTGTCTTGTAAATATTGTGCTTGACCTTGTATTTGTCGTAGTGCTTCGCATGTCTGTTCAGGGAGTAGGAATTGCAACGATTCTTTCCCAGTTTATCAGTGCAGTACTAATCACATTCTGTCTGATGAGAACAAATGAGTGCTACCGCCTGAAGTGGAGTAAGGTTCGTTTCCATAAGATGCTGCTCATTCGTATCATTCAGATCGGTGTTCCGGCAGGTTTACAGTCAGTTATGTATAACATAGCTAATATCATCATTCAGTCCAATGTAAATCGGCTTGGAAGCAATACAATGGCAGCATACACAGCATATTCTAAGATCGATGCAGTATTCTGGATGATAATGAATGCATTTGGTGTGTCGGTATCCACATTTGCCGGTCAAAACTTCGGTGCAGGAAAGTTAGACCGTGTTCGCAAGAGTATGAAGATTTGCTTAGGCATGGCACTTGGCGCAAGCATCGGATTAAGTGTAATTCTTCATTTCTTTGGACGATACGTCTATATGCTATTCACAACAGATGCACAGGTTATCGAGATTGGAATGCAGATTTTATATTTCTTAACACCAATTTACTTCACATATGTCACAATTGAGGTAGTTTCAGGAACAGTGCGTTCCATGGGCTTTGTGTTCACACCAATGCTTATGACATGCGGCGGTGTATGTGTGCTTCGTCTTTTATGGCTGTTTATTGCAGTTCCGCGGAATCGAACAATCACAAATATTTTATTTAGCTATCCATTGTCATGGGTAGTGACATCAATCTTATTTATTATTTATTATATTTACCTGAATAAAACAGGAAAAATCGAGGCAGCACGAGAACACAGTATTGTATAAATGTTTGTCAAACAAAAAATGAATTTAGGGCAGGCTGATTTATTTTACAGCCTGCCCTAAATTCATTTTTTAATTACAGTTCGCGCAACGCCCTTCTTAAACAAAATTTAAAGATTTTCCCTGTTTATTCTTAAACTAAAAGATTGTATACTATGGACAGAAAAGAGAAAGGGCACTGAAAAAATGAGTATGAATAATAACGTTAATATAGAGAAAAAAGAAACAGCAGCCTCTGCTGAAAAAATCGACAAGATTGTAATATGCGATGACGATAAGGATATTGTCAGGGCACTTCAGATTTACTTGTCAAACAGAAACTATGAGCTTCTATGTGCATATACGGGAAGAGAGGCACTTGATTTTGTAAAAAAAGGTGATGTATCGCTTGTTCTTCTTGATATCATGATGCCGGAGATGGATGGAATCACGGCGCTTCGCGCGATACGCGAAAAGAGTAATGTTCCAGTTATCTTAATAACTGCAAAAAGTGAAGATGCTGATAAGGTGCTTGGTCTTGATGTAGGTGCAGATGATTATATTACAAAACCATTTAATCCAATCGAGGTGTTAGCGAGAGTGCGTTCTCAGCTTCGCAGATATAATAAGTTGGGAGGCAGCGAAGACAGCAACAAAAAAGAAGTGCTTAGCTGTGGAGGTGTGACGCTTGATGATCGCACAAAGCAGGTCACAATGGACGGCGAAGAAGTATCACTCACGCCAACTGAATATGAGATCTTAAAATTTTTAATGTCTCATCCAAAGCAGGTTTTTTCACCAAGACAAATTTACAGCGAGGTTTGGAAGGATACGCCGATAGGAAGCGAGGGAACTGTAGCTGTACATATTCGCCACTTGCGAGAAAAGCTTGAGATAGAGCCATCAGATCCGAGACACTTTAAGGTTGTCTGGGGACAGGGCTATAAGTTTGAGTGAATGATTGTGATGAAAGTGGCTAAATAATAGAGAAGCAGAGAGGTAAGTAGACAAGCAAAGAGGCGAATAGGAGTTCAGATTATGGGTAAATTTTTGCAAAAGTATGGTATTCTCTTTTTCTTTTGTGCAATGATGGGTGGAATCATTATGGTGGATTCGATTTTTGCCATCGCATTTACTGATAAGGAACGGGGATTGGCAACGGAATTTTCAGATTACACAATGAAAATTTCGATTCTGCAGGCAGATTCACAGGAAGCATTTCGGCAAAAAGAGTTCCTTTTATTTTTGCAGGAAAAAGCACAAATCGAAACCATAAATGTGTTAAAAGCAAATAGCCAAAATGGAGAGTTGCTTTATTCAAATGAGTTTGAATCAATGCAAAGGGGGGTGCGGACGCTTTCTTGGACCTAAATTAAGCAATTCC
>UMGO01036475.1_pt1 | contig 13505 bp, 10 predicted proteins | sample 1965301 | NCBI WGS metagenome assembly UMGO01 (sample SAMEA4836074, study PRJEB28245) | human gut metagenome | biome: gut microbiome; material: fecal sample | place: Denmark | collected 2008 | reverse complement strand
CGTGTAGGGAATGTTCTTGGTACCGTTTGCCATGGTGGGGTTGGCATCGGCATAGCTTTCCAGCAGATCGAAATACTGGTCCAGGGTTTTGATTTCGGGGTAACCGGCCCATTCCAGAACACGCGCCTGAATCCAGAAGGCTTCATCGTTATGGGTGGTGGCACGATCTTCGCCATAGGTGTTCTGGAATACGTTGGCCCAATAGATTTTGCCGTCCTCCTGGCGGAAGTTGTCCCACTCTTTGTCGGTGTACATCTCTTTCAGGTTGGGATACTTTTCCAGGTAATCATCCCAAGGCACCAGGACGCCTGCATCGTAAAGAGACATCATGGCATCGCCGCCATTGATGAAGTCCGGATACTCACCGCCCGCGATGATTGTGCCGATGGCTTCTGCGTCGGTCTGGCCGGTCAGCCAGGTCTCTTTCAGTTTGGCACCGGTCTTTTCGGCAATGATGTTCATAACATCGTTGTCATCATTGATTTCGGAACCGGGCATTGCGGTAAACATCGTAAATGTTTTGATCCCATCGGACGATTCATTAGAGCCGCCACATGCCGTTAAGCCCAGCAGCATGACCGCGGACATACTTGCCGCAAATGCGCGCCGCCACAATTTTACTTTTTTCATAATTGGCCTCCTGTAGATAGATTTTCCGCCCTTGCGGGTTTCCCTGATTTAAGTATATATACCAAAAATGTTTTACACAACCGACAAATTCCAGTAAAAACCCCTGAAAATTATAGCTTTGCAAATTCAACGGAAGAGGAAATCGCGCTAAACAGCGAAACAATGATACAAAAAAGACAGGCAGTTCCCCATCCTTGAAGTATTTTGGAAGGCAACATGCCTGCACTTTTGTTTGGCTTATCGTTGTTTTTTAAGAATGCAAAAAACGAAAAGCAAGTGTATGATTATTCTGGTGTGAATTATTTCCCGGGAAATTCAGAATGTGGTTTCTCGGTTTTGCTCTTCCGAAAATGGGAAGGCGTACAGCCTTTCAGCTCGATAAATTTGCAAAGGAAATAATCCACATCTTTATAGCCCACATCTTCGGCAATGCGGCCGATCTGCTTGTTTGTGTACAATAGCTGGCGGCACGCTTCGTTAATACGGTAAGAACACAAATAGTTTTTAAAGGACTGTCCGTATTTTTTGCGGAAGATTTGCCCTAAGTATGCACTGTTGATATAGTATTTTTTGCCCAAGCCCTGCAACGTCAGGTTTTCCGAGTAGTGTTCCTGGATTTCCTTGTCGATAGAATCCAAAATATCGATGGAGATATTTTTTCGCAGAAGGGAAAGGTAGTCTGCATACTCGCGTGCAAAGCGGAACAGATGCTGTCGGCTCCCGCGGGAAATTCCTTCCCGGAAAGACTGCGCGCTGATAAATTGCAGCATTTCCTTCTGGTTGGCTTCGTTGTCCAAATTGGATGCAAGATGCATAAGCCGGAACAAAAGATAATTTAAGTTCAGGTTGATATCTTTGTCATGTACGCCACGCTGCTGCATTTCGGCAAACAAATGGTCTATTTCGGAGCCGATGCGTTCCTGCTCATTCAGTTCAATGGCGGTAATCAACTGATCCAGGGTATCTTTGCACAAAACGGCTCTTTCTTGCGGAACCGATAACTCTTCCTCGTAATAATAGATCGATTTTGGCTGGCGGAAGGCGCAAAGGTTTTTCAGCCCGCAGACGGTATCATACGATTCAGAAACAGTGGTGATATCGTCCACTTTTTTGCCAACCAGAAATCGCAATTCGTGTTGTGTCGAAACACCCAATTTCTTATAAAAATCCTGGATATACTGTGTTTCGGAACAGCCGGCATTTCGGGCAAGCGCACCGCTGTAAACAAAAGCAATCCCATACCCAACGCGATCCAACGAAGCGTCACAGAAACACCGGCTCCGGTCCTCGCCTAAAATTTGCACACAGCTTTGGTACAGGTCACGCTGCACCATACGGAAGTGGTTCTCATCATCGTCATCTTCGTTGTCCGAAGAATGGCAAGCGGAAATTTCAATGTAACGAACGCCGCCCGAAAAATCCAGATGCTTATGCAGATAATCCACGCCGTTGGGATCATATTTGCCGAACAGCAACGAGATCAAACACCGGGCCTGATAGGCCAGTTCGTACTGCTCCTCCATTTTGCTGTTTTGCGAGATGTTATTGTATTTGCTGAGAATGGATAACAGATCTTGCTTTTCCACCGGTTTGAGAAGATAGTCGATACACCCGTAGCGCAGCGCTTTTTGAGCATAGGAAAACTCACTGTATCCGCTCAGAATCACGAAACCGGCGTTGGAAAGATTCTCCCGGCGAACAGTTTCCAGTAATTCAAGTCCGGTCATTTTTGGCATCATAACGTCGGTGATGACAAGGTCAACGGGTAACCTTTTTATGTACTCCAAAGCCTCCTGTCCGTCAGACAAAACGGCAGCCACTTCATAGCCTGCGGCGTTCCAGTCAATCAACGCCTGCAAACCTTGCGCAATAAACTGCTCATCATCTACGATAATAACTTTTAACATGTCACTCCGCCCTTATTGCTTTGTTTAGAGGGAACCGAATCGAAACAAGTGTTCCAATGCCCGGCTCGCTTTCCACCGAGAACTGTGCAGTATCCTCCGTCATCATGCGGATGCGCAGGCAGGTGTTCACCATGCCTACGCGTCCTTTTTCTTTTAACATTTTCAGGCTGGCGTTGCGCATCCGGTCTTGAATACGTTCTACCTCGGCCTCGTCCATACCGCCACCGGTATCTTCAATTTCCATGCAAAGCGCATCGTTTTCTGTATACACGCGTACAAAAATCCAACCGGGAAAAGATTTTGTTTCAATACCGTGCACACAGGCATTTTCCACAAAGGTGGTAATGGTCAATTTCGGAACCAGGATGTTCTGGCAATCTTCCTGCGCATTGATTTGATACGAAAGGCGCTCCCCGAAGCGATATTTTTGCAAGGACAGGTACGCTTCAACAAACGCCAGCTCACGCTTAATGGTATTGGAATCCGAGGACCAATCCACGTTTTGGCGCACCATTATGGCCAATTTCTGTATCATATCGGCGGTTTCTTCTTCTTTTTTCAGGATGCTGTGCATACGGATGCTTTCCAGTGCGTTGAACAGAAAATGGGGATTGATTTGGCTGTATAAAGCCATCAGCTCTGCGTTCTGCCGGGCAATATCCATCTTCTGCTCTTTCAGTCGGCATCGGTAGGCGGTGTCAATCAGGCTGTTCATCCGGTCAGCCATGCGGTTGTAGTTGTCCATCAGACTGCCGATCTCATCTTGACCGCTTGGCCCGGAAATCTTGATCAACACGTCGCTGTCTATCTGGTTGAAGACTTTTTCCAGACGGGAAAGACGAGAAGTAATGGAATTCTCCAGCAGATTCATCAAAAGCTGCGGGGGAATAATGTTCAGGATCAGCAGCAGGATCAGGATATGGATGTTTTGGCGAATCAGGGCTAAAACGTTGCCGCTTGGTTCCATCACATAGATGTCCAGATCTTCCCCGTAAAGGGTAAAATGCTGGGACAAGCCTACCGAATCAGACGGGGAGAATGTGTCATAAGGCTGCCAACGATAATTGGGCATTGCGTTCGTAAGCAAAATCCGGTTACCGCTGCATACATAAACTGAATCGTTATACTCCATGTTCTGGAAATCGCGGTCCAGCGTGCTGTAATTGATTCCAATACACAAAAGGCACTCCGCCTTATCGCTGTAAAGGCCATTCATCCCACGTAAAAACAACACCTGGCGCCCATCTGTTTCATCATAAGAAAAAAGAAGCCGCGGGCTGTAGCCATCCGCAGTATACTGCTGATACCAGGGCTCCTGCGAAACGGTGGATAACCGTGCAAATTCACTGCCGTTTATCAGGGTTTCATTGTCTGCATACACCCGTATGACAGAATTTGTGATCCGGGAAACACCCTGCAGCAAAGAATTGTGGATGTATTCTCGGTAACTTGAAAAATAGTCCTGGGGACTGGCATATTGCCGGCTCACAAAATCCTGAAGGGAGTTATCCATATACAGGCTGGTAGAAATCAGCGCGGAATCTTCTGTGGCGGCGGAAAGCATCGACTGCACTGATTTGGCTATTTTTTCCATCTGGTGCAGCTGCTCGGCATGCTCGTTCTTGGCTAATGCATGTAAAATTACAATATCGGTCAAAAATATGGGGATCAGAATACATAAAAAATAAAGATATCTAAGTTTTTTCTTCAGGCTTAAGTTATTGAGAAAACTTTCCAGCTTGATTCTGACATGATGAAACCGGTTCATACAAAGCTCCTTACCGGTGAATGTTGCAAAATGACCTTGCTATTTTTAGCGGTGCAAAGTATAATGCCAGTATCAGTATAATTCAGCCGCAGAACCATTGTCAATCAAATAACAGATTGAATAGTGCACAATCTGAATCGCTGTTTTTTGTGAATATTTACATCCTGAAAAAAAGGAGGAGAACTCATTGAGAGGCGTTTTTAATCCGGACAGCCCCATGATGCGCGCCCTGGGCGTTGTGTGGGATCTTATTGTCCTGAATCTGCTGTTCCTGGTTTGCTGCATTCCGGTGGTCACCATTGGCCCTGCCATCACGGCTTTACATTATGTCACCACAAAAATGGCGGGTGAAAAAGACGGCACTCCGGTGGTCGGCAATTTTTTCAAGTCATTCCGGGCAAATTTCCGCCAGGGCGTACTGATGGGAATTCTTTTTGGGGCCGCAGGGGGATTTCTGGGCTATGATATCTATCTTCTATGGCATTCCGGGAATTTCCAAAACAGCATCTTTAAGATTTTGGTTCCCGTGGCAGCAATCGCTTATATGATGACCTTCGTATATGCTTTCCCGCTGCTTGCAAGATTCAACAATACGGTTTTAGGTACCATACGGAATGCGTTTATCATGTCTGTGACCTCTTTGCCCAAAACCTTTTCCATGTTGTTGTTGATAGGCGCATGCGTAGCATTGACCCTGTATACACAGACCACATTGCGCTATGGATTGTTTTTGTGGTTTGCGCTGGGGTTCTCTTCGATCGCTTATGCAAATGCATTTGTTTTAAATGACGTTTTCATGAAGTGCTCAGAGCAGTACTCTTCTCAGATAAATCAGGAGCAGTCTCAGGATACTACGGAGAATTCAGACGGCAAAAAGTAACCGTTTGACGGCATAGAAAAAAGCAAAAGAGCGCAGGAGTCATCTCCGGCGCTCTTTTGCTTTGGTCTGGAAATCAGGCTTTCAACGTAAAGGCAGCAACGCTGCAAGCGGGCAAGAGGGAAGTAAAGCTGTTGGTACCAACAGCTATGTTTGTCAACGGCTTCAGCTCGACTTGATGGGGATTATCGAACGTATTGTAGGCAGCCGCGCCGGCACCATCACCGCTAAGCACCTGACCGGTGATGGAAGTAAACTTGCTCAGGCCATCCCAGTGAATTTCAACAGGCACAAGGGTACATTATACCGTTGCTTCTTGCGGGAACCAGATGCGGTAATGCCCGCTTAAAGCAAGCAGCGCAAAAAGATACAGGCAATTGTCATAATAACGCCGCGGTCCGGAACGGAGCGGAGTGCTAAAGAACCGGCGGAGCCATTCATCCGCGCAGGCGTCATCCAGAATCAGGGAACCCTGCGCAATGGTAGCCAGAAGCCCTACAGGATGCAGTGCATTTCCTTCAACGGGTGTGCCGTCGATCAGATAGATGCCGTTTGTTTGCCCGTGTTCCTTTTCTTCAAAAAATTGCTGAATATGTGCAGCTGTTTCTTGGGCCCAACCGTCTTTGTCCCCGAACCATTGGGCATCCAAAGCAATGTTGCCCAACGTGCGGTATGCATCGCTGAAGAACCAGTCGTGACGATCCGGCTGATCACCCCGATGCGGGCGGCCGTCGTACTCGGCATATTCGGCACTCAAACCGGTACGGGCGTGGCAGGCTTTGCGCAGGTACTGGCGGCTGGCCGCTGCGGCTGCATGCCAGAAAGGACGGTCGCATTCGTCGCTCCACAGAGCAAAAAGTTCATAGAAATGCGGCAAATGATAAGAGGGATCGGTAAATTCACAGTTGGGAATGAATTTGATGAGATGGTTTTCGGGGTTCCACATGGGAAATCCGGAACCGGCTTCTTCGCCTTTGTGTACACATGCGTGCAAGATGCGCCGTGCCCAGGAAGCGTAATCCAGTACTCCTTCGCCGGAACCCCAGCGGTTGGCCGCAAAAAACAGGGACATGGCAAAAAATTCTTCGCCGTCAGGGGCAGGTCCATCGGAATTTTTGCTGCCGTCAGTATGACAGGACCAGGCAAAATAGCCGGCGTTTTCCCCTTCGGTGAGGTACATGTGGGTCACGACCCATCGCCACAGGCAGTCGAATTCCTTCTGGCGATTCATTTGTACGCAGAACATCATTGCGTAGGACATGCCCTCGGTACGGACGTCATGGTTCCCCGTATCCTCTATGTACATCATGTCAGGTCCGGCACAATGGCAAAGGCGAACCCCCTCCGGACCATAGAACATCTCCTCAAATGTGCTTTCCAGCTTGTTGTCAATTTCGGCCTGCGAATATCCAAGCCGTTCCAGTCTGTTCAAATATTGCCCGTTATAGTAGGCACCTTCCATAATAATTTCAGCTCCTTTTGAATCGTGTAGGGCGCAACCGATTTACTCGGTCTGCTGTTCTTGTAACTCACTATAGCAGTTTTTCGATTGCATGGCAAGCGCAAAAATGGAACGGGTATGGCGAAAAGCTGTCAGCCATTTGAAAACTCTCTGGAATACAGCAATAAATGAGGAAGACTGTTTCATCCTACATCTTTTTCAAGAATCAGAGGAACAAACAGAAACCGCAACATTCGCCTATCCTTATTTTTCATCATGGTTCTCTAAGGCAACACCGCACAATTCCCGCCTTACGGCTTAAGCACCGCTCCGGCGGCTGCGGCACGGCATCTGCGTTGCCAAAATGCTCGATAATGTCGGGTTGCGGTACCCGCATCGTGCTTCGGGGGCAAAAGCCCCTCGCACTCTGCGACCGCTGCCCCTGCTTCGGTTCGCTGTTTCCGCCACTGGCGGCGCTCACCTTTGCAGCATCCAGTATTATCTGCGCTTTTGGCTTAGCATCTGCCGCACCTCGCTCGCCGTATCGGCACTTAGAATTATGCGGTATTGCCTTAACTTTTCAAAAGTGAAATCAATGTAAAACACTTTCATCTTACCCAACCACAACAAAAAAGTCAACCGAATCAGAAATTTTTGTAGATATATGGCGATATTTTTCGACTGCTTTTGTTGGCTTTGATGATTGACAGTGATGTATACTTGCAGTATCTTATGTAAAGAACTTATATAAATGTTCTTTACGAAAGAATGGCTGGAAAGGCGGTATTCTTATGTTGTATATCGGCGTGGATCTGGGTACCTCGGTGTGCAAATTTCTTCCAAGGACATGATCGCCAGCCGAATGCGCAAGCCGTGGATCTGGGTACCTCGGCGTGCAAATTTCTTCTGGTGGACGAAACCGGCAAGGTGTGCAACCAAGTTTCCCGGAAATATCCTCTAAGTATGCCTCATACGGGATGGAGCGAACAGGATCCTTCCTCCTGGTGGCAGGCATGCCTGGATGGCATCCCGGCTCTGCTGGAAGTCTACGCCACCACCCTGCACTACGCCCCCTGCCACACCGACCCCGCCAACGGATTCAAGGTGCTGGTGGCTCTTCCCAAGGGAACCAACACCGACAAGCCGAATATGCCCATCAAGGGCGGGGACGATGCATACCTCTGGGCCTGCAACAAGTGGCTGCTGGCTCATCCCGATTCCGCCGAGGCCGCCCAGGGCGCTGTGGCGGCCCTGACCGGCGAGAACATTGATATCGAGAAAGATCTATAACTAGAATCATCCACATAGAAAACGGAGGAATTTGAATGAAGTCTACCAACATTCCCGAAGTCCGCCTGGGCATTGTGGCTGTCAGCCGCGACTGTTTCCCCATTGCCCTGTCCACCCGGCGCCGCCAAAACATCGTGACCGCCTGCAAGACCAAAGGCTTTGAGCCTTATGAGTGCAGCGTCACGGTGGAAAACGAGACCGATATGCTCAAGGCTGTCGAGGAGGTCAAGGCCGCGGGCTGCAACGCCCTGACGGTGTTCCTGGGCAACTTCGGTCCCGAGACGCCGGAGACCCTCATCGCCAAATACTTCGACGGCCCCGTCATGTACGTGGCGGCTGCCGAGGGTGACGGCGACATGATCAACGGCCGCGGCGACGCCTACTGCGGTATGCTGAACTGTTCTTATAACCTGGGTATGCGCCACCTGAAAGCCTACATCCCCGAGTACCCCGTGGGCACCGCCGAGGAACTGGCGGACAAGATAGCGGAGTTTCTGCCCATTGCCCGGGCCGTGCTGGGCGTGAAAAACCTCAAGATCATCACCTTTGGCCCCCGTCCTCAGGACTTCTTCGCCTGCAATGCCCCCATCAAGGGCCTGTATGAGCTGGGCGTGGAAGTGGAAGAAAACTCCGAGCTGGACCTGCTGGTGGCTTATAAAGAGCACGCCGACGACCCCCGCATCCCCGAGGTCTGCGCCGACATGGCCGCCGAGATGGGCGAGGGCAAGTATTACCCCGACCTGTTGGCCCGCATGGCCCAGTTCGAACTGACCCTGCTGGATTGGGCCGAAGCCCACAAGGGCAGCAAGAAGTATGTGGCCTTTGCCGACAAGTGCTGGCCGGCTTTCCCGTCCCAGTTCGGCTTTGAGCCCTGCTATGTGAACAGCCGCCTGGTCAGCCGCGGCATCCCTGTTTCCTGCGAGGTGGATATCTACGGTGCCCTGAGCGAATATATCGGTATGTGCGTTTCCGGCGACACCGTCACTCTGCTGGATATCAACAACAGCGTGCCCAAGTACATCTACGACGAGGATATCGCCGGCAAGTTCGACTACAAGCTTACCGATACCTTCATGGGCTTCCACTGCGGCAACACGCCGTCCTGCAAGATGTGCGCCGACCGTGCCGTGAAGTACCAGCTGATCCAGCACCGTCTGCTGGAGCCGGCGGGCAGCGAGCCCGACTTTACCCGTGGCACACTGGAAGGTGACATCGCGGCGTCCGACATCACCTTCTACCGCCTGCAGTGTGACAGCGAGGGCAACCTCCGCGCCTACATCGCCCAGGGCGAAGTTCTGCCTGTGGCCACCCGTTCTTTCGGCGGCATCGGCATCTTTGCCATCCCCGAGATGGGCCGCTTCTACCGCCATGTGCTGATCCAGAAGCGCTACCCCCACCACGGCGCCGTGGCCTTCGGCCATTACGGCAAGGCACTGTTTGAGGTGTTCAAGTTCCTGGGCATCGGCGACATTGCCTACAACCAGCCCGACAGCCTGCCCTATCCCACCGAGAATCCCTGGGGTTGCCCTGGGGTTGATTGATTAGAAAGGAAGTCTTTTGTTATGAAATTCTTTATTGATACCGCGAACGTCAACGAGATCCGCGCCGCAAACGACATGGGCGTCATCGCAGGCGTCACCACCAACCCCAGCCTCATCGCCAAGGAGGGCCGGGACTACGCCGAGACGCTGGCTGAAATTGCCACCATTGTGGACGGCCCCATCAGCGGTGAGGTGAAAGCCACCACCACCGATGCCGAGACGATGGTCAAGGAGGGCGAGGCCATCTACGCCCTGGACCCCAAGCACATGGTCGTAAAAATCCCCATGACCGCCGAGGGCCTCAAGGCCATCAAAGCCTTGTCCGCCAAGGGCATCCCCACCAACTGCACCCTGATTTTCAGCGCCAACCAGGCGCTGCTGGCCGCCCGCGCCGGTGCCACCTACGTCAGCCCCTTCCTGGGGCGCCTGGACGATATCTCCCAGCGGGGCATCGAGCTCATCGAGACCATCCACGACATGTTCCTCAACTACCCCGACATCGAGACCCAGATCATCGCGGCCAGCGTGCGCAACCCCATGCACGTGACCGACTGTGCCCTGGCCGGTGCCGACATCGCCACCGTGCCCTACAAGGTCATTGAGCAGATGCTGCATCATCCGCTGACCGATTCCGGCATCGAGAAGTTCAAGGAAGACTACTGCAAGGTGTTTGGTGAGTGATATGACAAAGGAAGAACGTCTGAAGCTGCAGATCGCAGCCTGCAAGGTGCGTATGGGCGTGATTGAATCCACCCACGGTGCCAAAGCCGGGCACCCCGGCGGCAGCCTGTCCGCCGCCGATATGTTTACTTACCTTTATAATAAGGAAATGCGCGTCGACCCAACCAACCCGAAATGGGAGGACCGGGACCGGTTCGTGCTCTCCAAGGGACATACCGCGCCGGGGCTGTACAGCGCGCTGGCCTACCGGGGATTTTTCCCGGTGGAGGACCTGCCCACCCTGCGCCACATTGACAGCTATCTGCAGGGCCACCCCAATATGAACACGGTGCCCGGTGTGGATATGTCCACCGGCAGCCTGGGCCAGGGCATCTCCTGTGCGGCAGGCATGGCCAAAGCCGCCAAGTACCTGCACAAGGATGATGTGCGTGTGTATGCTCTCCTGGGCGATGGCGAGATCGAGGAGGGGGAAGTGTGGGAAGCGTTCCTCTTCGCCGCCAAGTACAAACTGGACAATCTCTGTGTCATTATTGACCTGAACGGGCTGCAGATCGACGGCCCCACCAGCGAAGTGATGCCCACCGACCCAGTGGATGCCAAGATGCGGGACTTCGGGTTCCGTACCGTCACCATTGACGGTCACGACTTCGCCCAAATCGAAGATGCGTTCCAGTATTTCCACAACCAGACAGGCGCCCCCACAGCCGTCCTGATGAATACTACCAAGGGCAAGGGCGTCAGCTACATGGAAAACCAGGTAGGCTGGCACGGCAAGGCCCCCAACGACGAGGAATACAAGATTGCCATGGACGAGCTGAACGCTCAACTGGCAGAACTGGAGGCGCAGGTATGAGTGAGGTCAAAAAAATTGCCACCCGCGACAGCTACGGTGCCGCGCTGGTAGAACTGGCAAAAGATCACCCCGACGTGGTGGTGCTGGACGCCGATTTGGCCGCCGCCACCAAGACCGGCGTCTTCAAAAAAGCCTATCCCGACCGCCATTTTGACTGCGGCATTGCCGAGAGCAACATGATGGCCACCGCCGCCGGTATGGCGGCTATGGGGCTGGTGCCCTTTGCCTCCAGCTTTGCCATGTTCGCCGCAGGCCGCGCCTTTGAGCAGGTCCGCAACTCCATCGGCTACCCCCACCTGAACGTCAAGATCGGTGCTACCCACGGCGGCATCTCGGTGGGCGAGGACGGCGCCTCTCACCAGTGCTGCGAGGATTTCGCCCTTATGCGCTCCATCCCCGGCATGACGGTGCTTTGCCCTGCCGACGACGTGGAGGCCAAGGCTGCCGTCAAGGCTGCCTATGAGCACGAAGGCCCCGTCTACCTGCGCTTCGGCCGCCTGGCCCTGCCAGTGTTCCATGATGAAGCTACCTTCAAGTTCGAGATCGGCAAGGGCGAACAGCTCACCGAGGGCAGCGATGTGGCCATCATCGCCACCGGCCTGGAAGTGAACGAGGCCCTCATTGCCGCCGAGCAGCTGAAGAACGAGGGCATCCAGGCCCGGGTGATCAACCTGTGCACCATCAAGCCGCTGGACGAGGAACTGGTCGTCAAAGCGGCCAAAGAGTGCGGTGCCGTCGTCACCTGCGAGGAGCACAGCATCCTGGGCGGTCTGGGCGAGGCCGTGGCCGCCGTGCTGGGCGAACAGTGCCCCATCCCCATGCGCCGCGTGGGCGTCAAGGACGTGTTCGGCCACTCCGGCCCCGCATGGGAACTGTTGGAGCAGTTCGGCCTGCGTTCCGACGCCATCATCGCCGCTGTAAAGGAGCTGGTGTAAGATGATCGCCATCGGCTGCGACCACGGCGGATACGAACTCAAGCAGAAGATTTTGGCTCACCTGCGGCAGCGCGGACTGGAATACCGGGACTTCGGCTGTGATTCTACCGCTTCGGTGGATTACCCCGTCTATGGCAAGGCGGTGGCCCATGCCGTGGCATCGGGCGAGTGCGAAAAAGGCATCGTCATCTGTAGCACCGGCATCGGCATCTCCATCGCCGCCAACAAGGTGCCCAGCATCCGCTGCGCGCTGTGCGGGGATTGCTTCTCTGCCAAAGCCACCCGCCTGCACAACAACGCCAACGTGCTTGCTCTGGGCGCGCTGGTCACCGGACCCGGCCTGGCGCTGGAAATCGTGGACATCTTCCTGGACACGCCTTTCTCGGAGGAGGAGCGTCACAGCCGTCGGGTATCCCAGCTGGAGGAAGAATAATGTTTGAACTGTGTGCATCCATTCTGGCCGCCGACTTTGCCAATCTGGAGCGGGACATGCGGGCGGCCAATGCCGCCGGTGTGGATGCCTTTCACATCGACGTGATGGACGGGCACTTTGTGCCGGCCATCTCCTTTGGTACGGGCATGGTGCGTACGATGGAACGCCTGACCACCAAACCCCTAGACGTTCACCTGATGGTGGAAAAGCCGCTGGATTTTCTGCCGGAACTGGAGGAACTGGGGGTAAAGCGGGTCTCGGTCCATTACGAGATCCCGGGCGGGCCGGAAGCGGCCCTGCAGGCCATCTGCGCCGCCGGGATGCAAGCCGGGCTGGTACTCAACCCCGAAACGCCGGTGGAATCGGCCCTGCCGTACCTGGCCCAAATTTCGCAGCTGCTGCTGATGACGGTATACCCCGGTCGCGGTGGGCAGGTCTATCTGCCCGGCAGCAACGAGAAGATCGCTGCTGCCAAAAGTCTGCTGCAAGGGCAGGGGAGCAATACCGTCATCCAGGTGGATGGCGGCATCACCCCCGATACCCTGCCCGGCGCCTATGCGGCCGGGGCACGGAGCATTGTGGCGGGTAGTGCGGTTTTCTATGGAAACATATATCAAAATGTGTGTGCATTGCGTTCGGAAAAGGCAAAACCGTAGATGTTTGTAGTAAAAGGCGGCACCAAAAAAAAGCAGACTGTTTGGCAAATGAATGTACCGCAAAATCTGTATGGGTTAATTGCCCGGTTTGCCACAATAAGACGAAAACAAAGATTTATCAAGATACATTGGCGCTTCGTTTCCCGATGTATTGCCCGAAATGCAAAAAGGAAATGCGGGTAGATATCATCCGAAGAAAAATCTATCCCTGCACAAAGGTCTATAAATAGCAGCAAGGCCCGCTTTTCATGCAACTGAAAAGCGGGCCATCAGTAAAAGAAGTAAAAAAGTAGTGCAAAACAAAAATGCTGCCCAAAAGAGCAGCAATCCAACATTATTGGCCGGCATCGTCGTCTGCGCACATTGCGGGGCGAAGATGTCGGCCTTTTTGCATCAACGTCCTGCCGTTCTCCCTGCATGGATTTCCTGTCCCCTTCCGGCGGCGTTTTCCAGCTCTCCCTTGCGGGGTCATCGCCGTGTATCCCATGCAGAC
>UMGO01024860.1_pt1 | contig 13528 bp, 22 predicted proteins | sample 1965301 | NCBI WGS metagenome assembly UMGO01 (sample SAMEA4836074, study PRJEB28245) | human gut metagenome | biome: gut microbiome; material: fecal sample | place: Denmark | collected 2008 | reverse complement strand
CCTGCCTTAACGGAGGTATTGTCATGGCTGGACGTCAGAAACTGCCGCCTTATATCGTTGCGCTGAATATAATCATGATCGTGATACTCCTCGCCATCTGCGGACTTATTTTCGCGCTCACCATGTTCGCGAAGGATCTTGGGTGGAACGTACCGACACCGGACGACAATTCCACGCCGGTATCCTCGGTATCTGAGGTATCCTCCGCAGGCACGCAGGAAAGCGGCTCCGCTGAAATAACGGTGCAGGCTTCCCCTGCGGAATGACAACGGGAAAGGAGAATCAGCATGTGGATCGAATGCGCTGCCATTGCAGGAATATTCCTGCTGATGTCGGTCATATTCCTGCGCAGGCGCCGTATTCAGTGGCTCTGGGCGACGCTTCCGCTGACCCTGGTGCCCCTCGCGTATTTTGTCACATACGCCGTGGTGGGTATCGTACTCAAGGTCACTATCAATGATATTGCCGGAGTCGTGGTTCTTATCTCCGCCGTAGCCATCTCCTGCGTATGGCTGGGACTGGTTTCCAACGGATTCACTGACCGTAAAACACGGGTGACCTACATCAGCATTGCGAATACCTTCAACGTGGCGCTGTCAATAATACTCAGCGTGGATATACTCATGCACTGAATTCAAAGCAGAGTCAGATGATAAAGTGAAAAGGGGCTGTGAAAACAGTCCCTTTTTGTGATATCATTCTACAGTAGCCGAATCAGCGGTGTATGGCGAAACATCGCTGAAATACACGGACAGCTTGTTTGACGGCGAACGCACCGTAAGGATATCTCCGGTAGCCTTGTCGATAGTCACTGTACACCGCGCTCCCTGGCAGTCGCTCCGGGCGGACAGCACACCGTCCTTTTCCGTAAGCTCCCCGGCGGAAATTCCGCTCAGCCCGTCTATCGCCCCGGCTATCACCAGCGGAAGCGCCGTGTGGTCCCCTCCCCCGTCCTCGACGGAGATCTCGCCAAGACTTGCGGACAGCTTTCCGTCCTCGATGGTCATTACCACGCCGGAAAGTTCCTCCGGAGCCGTGAACGTGAATTCCCAGCTGCCCGGCTCAATACGGTCGATGTCCGCCTGCGCCGTCAGCTTGCCGTAGGTAAGCTCTGCGGTGGAGGAGAAACCTCCGCTGAAATCCGGCAGCTTCTCAGCGGTGAACGGATTGGCTCCGCTGCAGCCGCTCATCAGCAGTCCTCCGCCGAGAACCGCCGCAACAATAATTTTACGCATAATAATCCCCCTGCAAATCAAGTCAGGAGCGTTATTTCTGCGAATAGACCTCCGGCAGCGCCGCAATGATGTCCGTGGGAAGAATACTCTCCGCCGGCATGCGCGCGCACAGGATATCCGCCGCCTTCCAGTGGCAGTAGGCACCGGCGCATGCCGCCCTGAACGGCTCCACGCCCTGCGCCGTGAATGCTCCGATGATACCGGTCAGCACATCTCCGCTGCCACCCTTGGATAATCCGCTGCACGCCCGGGAATTCACGCACGCCCTTCCGTCCGGCGCAGCGATCACGGTGTCCGCGCCCTTCAGCAGCAGCGTCACGCCGTATTCCTGCGCGAATCCCTTCGCGGCATTCAGCCGGTCGGACTGTATCTGCGCAATGCTCAGCCCGGTCATGCGGCTGAATTCCAGCGGGTGCGGCGTGAGGATCGTATCGCCTGTCCGCTCCTTCAGTACATCTATATTCCCGGCGATGGAATTTATGCCGTCCGCGTCAATAATCACCGGACATGCGGCGCGTCTTATGACGAATTCCGTCAGTCTGCGCGTATTTTCGCTGTTCCCCAGTCCGCAGCCTACGATCACTGCGGAAGCCTTGTCAAGCTTCGGGAGCACGATCTCATCCAGCGCGACGGAATCCACGGCAACGAATCCGTCGGGGGTTTCCGGCAGCGGAACATACACCGCTTCGTGGATCCCGGCGGCTATTATCTTCACCGCGCTGACGGGGCTTGCCGCGAAATACAGCCCCACGCCGCTCCGGAGGGCGGAGCTTGCGCACATATACGCCGCGCCGTTGTAGCACAAGCTTCCGGCGAATCCCACGAGCCTGCCAAAGGTTCCCTTGTGGGTATTCCTGCCATGTGGCGGAAATGGTCTGCGCAGGCTGTCGTCCGTCAGGAATGCAACGTGATTCTCCTCATAGCAGTGCTCGCCGATACCGATGTCCATAATGCGGACTTCGCCGAGAATATCGGAAGCAGGCGCGTTCAGCAGTCCAGCCTTCATTGCGGCGATGACCAGCGTGTGTGTGGGGCGGAAACAGTGCTCATCCAGCTCCCCGGTGTCGGAATTCACGCCGCTGGGAATATCCACCGCCACCCGGACAGCGCAATGGTTGGCAGTCCGGAGCATTGCCGCCGGCTCCTCCCGGAGGGAGCCGTGGAATCCGGTGCCGTAAATGCAGTCCACCACGCAGCCAGCATACCGGAACGCCTCGCGGTACTGCTCCGCGGAATACACCGGCGTACCAATCGGCAGCCGCGCGAGATTTTCCGCCGCGTCCGTTGTCCTGGGAGTTCCGGAAGCAAGCAACACTGAAACGCTGCGCCCGTGCTCCCTCAGCAGACGCGCAATTACCAGACCGTCGCCGCCGTTGTTCCCGGAGCCGCACATAACGACGGTGCGCGTGTTCTCCGGCAGAAGTTCCATCAGGAATTCCGCGCAGCGTGTTCCGGCGTTCTCCATCATCTGATAATAGGAGATACCGCTCTGGTCGCACCTGCGCTCGGCCTCCTTCATCTGCGAATTTGTTACAACGTACTGCATTTTCTCCTCCTGTCAGCATAAATTTCTGTGCTGATTATATTGTACCACAAAAATCCAGCACGGTCAACATACAACTAAAGCCCTGCGATTGCAGGGCTTTTATTATATTCAGTTGTATTGATTTACTGGTTCATTGGAATGTACCGCCTTAGAAGATTTGTGAAAACAAATGTTCAGGTTTCCATCGGACTAAGTCCCTTTCGTAGATTTTCCTGCTAATATACCTGATTTACTGGACTCACCTGCTTCATGGTCGTTGAATGATCTGTAGGGGTGATCTATGTAAACGCATATAGCGGTCGAAAATCATCTGCGGAGCTTCCGGGCGAGGTCTTGATAATAGGCTAGACGCCCTGTTTGGCGATGCGCCTGCACCTTATGGGTCAGACAGTACCCTGTGCAGCCAGCCGCCGGTAATTGTATTCTCAGCCCTTGTCACGAGCCGCAGATGATGAATACTGTGAATCCGTAGTTTCCACTGGACTCGCTTCCTTTCTGCTTAAAGCAATAATGGCGAAAATTTCGATCAGAGGTGCATCGGATCTTTTCCTTTCACGATACTTGTTGAATTGAGCTGTGAACTTAATTCATCGGAACTTACCTCTTTCGTAGATTAGGTCAGGATCTTGGTAGAATGTCAGGTAAAACTTCATCTCAGATGCTTGTACTGATTTCCTTTCCTTGACTATATAATACCACACGGATTATAAAAAGTCAATAGTTTTTTCAATATTTTCGGCGCTTTTTTGTGATTTTTAACAAATGCACATATTCTACACACGCGTTTTACCAATTGTCAACAAACTTTCCTGACGGACACACTTTTTTTGACAAAAGCCCTTGACAAAGCCCTTCGTTTCTGGTATAATACTATTGTTGTCGATTCAGATGACCTGACTCATTAGCTCAGGTGGTAGAGCACTTGACTTTTAATCAAGGTGTCCCGGGTTCGAGTCCCGGATGGGTCACCAGAAACGGCGCTGTTATGCGGATTCTTTCGCGGCAGCGCCTTTTATTTTGCCCAGAAACAGCGGAGTTGGAAAATCAAGGTGTCTATTTATGCAGATTGTCCAAATGGGAATTGTGGTGGCTGCGGAGCATTTTCTGACTAGTGGCAATATGGAGATACAGCTGCGTGATTGCAATGCTGCTGTGTCCAAGGATCAGACGTAACGTTTCGAGATCGCCGCCGTCAAGCAGGTAGTTAGTCGCGAACGTGTGCCGCAACAGATGGCAGCGAAGCCGCTGGATCCCGGTGACCTCCTTCAGCTTGGAAAACACGAGATCGACCGCATTTGTATCCAGAGGAGCACCGAAACGATCCAGAAAGAAAAAATCAGTCTTTTTCTCACGGCGTTCAGCCACTCTGTCAGCATATTCACGAAGTGCAGCTCCAGTCATAGCTCCGATAGGAACCAAGCGTTCCTTATCTCCTTTTCCAGTAACAAGAAGAGAATTATGCTGAAAATCCACGTCGCAGCAGCGAAGACGAACCGTTTCAGCCCGGCGAAGTCCGCTATCAACCATAAGCAACGCAAGGCACTTGTTCCGCAGCTCCAACAGGTCGGAAGTATCAAAGCAGTTAAGAAGCTGCTGAATCTCCTCATCAGAAAGAGGGAGTATCTCTTCACGTTTCTGCTTTATCAGCTTCAGCTTGCGAGAACAGTCGCCGATCTGCTCCTCGTCAATCAACCAGTTGTAAAACGCCTTGACGGCTCTGACGTAAGTATTAATTGACGTTGACTTAAGACGTCCGGAGGATTGCAGAAAAACCACATAATCCTTATACATGCGAATGTCGAGAACGTCTAAACTCTCATCGGAACCGACATAATCCAGGAAAAATCCAAGAGTTATATTGTAATAATCAATTGTGGCACCTGAATTATTCCGAAAACGCTGCTCATACATGAACAAATCAAACGCTTCCCGAACCGTCAAGCATGCCAACCCCCTTTTTGAACACCTTTCTGTATAGCGCGCTTAATCTGCCGGAGAACTCCTTTTCATCGAGATCGGTAAACGAACGCCAATATTCTTCACCGGTCTGAGATTTCAAGCATTCTCGCAGCTCATAGTCATAATAATTAGGAGGCAAATTCTTCACCGCGTTATAATCAGACCGGATCTGATCGGCGGTCTTTGAGGTTTTTTTCAGTCCGTCCTCGAGCACGGACACCAAGAACGACGGCGAACAGAACACCGCAGAAGTGAACGCAGCGGAATACTGCCGCTTGAAGCTCAGCAGGAAATTCAAGAACTTATTGCGTTTCACCTTATGGATCGTGAGGTCACTTTTCTTTGCGGTCTTAAGGAAGTCAAGCCACCATTTGGAGGTAACGCAGTTATAGCGCCGCGATCGCCCAGGATCCACAAACCGAATCAGCTTAAGCGCAAGACCGCAGATAAACGACTGAAAATCCTCGTCTGAGCTGTCGAGATATTTTGTCAGAACAGCACCGGCGTTCTGCTGATGGAACTCCATTTCAAAACGCTTCCATGAAATAACGCCCTCCGGCACAGAAATTTTGTGCGCGAGCTGCTCAGCGAGCTTATCATAAAAGCGTATCATTGTGCCAGATCTCCGTTTTCCAAGGTAGATTGTCTTTCCGACCTTGCCGGAACTGACGTCCTGGGACTGAATAAACGTAAAGGGCAGCTTCTGGTCTACCTCCCCGGAAACAGTAAAGCAACTTTCAAGATCACCGGACACGACCTCCGGATCCGTTCGCCGGAACAGGCTGACAAAATGACGGTCAAGCAACTGCTGCTGAATACGATCCAGATCTAAACAAGGTGTTTCACCCTCGAAGCACTGTTCGTCAATCGCCCAGTCCAAACGGCTGCATTTAGTCTTGCAGCCAAACTGACAAAGGCAGCGGAAACGATTAAGCGCAGTTCTCAGAGTAACTCCCTTTTGTAGCTTAAGATACTCGATATAATAAGCGACACCTCCGCCGGAAAACTCCAGGCAAATCCCCTGTTTTGGGAACTTAACTGGAGATGATATCTTCAGCGATACATCATTATATCGCAGGATCTCATCATATCCGTAGCCGGCACCGACCATAACAAAATACGGGATCCAATCCTCAATAAAAAGAGCCTTAGTCAGCTTATTCAATGCTTCTGGGATAGTCCAGTCAGTTGAACCGGGAAGCAACGAAATCGTCAGATAATCCAGCTTTGCAGATATATTCATCGCTTCACCGCCTTGCCCAGCTTACGCAGCGTTTTCTTATTATCGCTCACGCTGTCCGGAGCGAACCCGGTACCAGCTCGATTAGCCAAAATCTCCTCATCGCTGATATACTCCTTGTCAAGCATAGAATCGACCATCTCGATAGTATCATACTTGCTCCGCAGCTCGTCCGTCTGGACGTATGAGTAATAAGCGAGCCGCCTTAAGGGAAGCAGCGGATTACTAAACCACTTGTCATATTCCTGCGCGTCATATTCCGTGCAGGTCGTGTAACGCGCGAACGGATCCGCAAAGTAAGAGTGGCACACTGTCAGAGAATCAGCAATATCACGCAGCTGCTTGTCAAGCAGGTTCCACCGCTGCACGGTACCGATCAGCATGATCCGGCGGTGACGGCACTGCAATATCAGCTGATACACCGGCTTTGGAACTGAGCGCTTGCTGGCAGCGAAATCCCGGCTATTGAATATGCTGCCGATCTCGTCAATCAACACGATGGATTTATCCGGAAGCTCCAGAATCTGCGAGGAATTGACGAGCTTTATAATCTTCGTATCCTCCGGGAACCCGGTTAAGGTCAGATTAGTCAGGACGGTAACGCCCTTGTGGGATTTACACACATTATAGCAGCGCCGTACTGCTGAAATAGTCTTACCTCCGCCAAACTTACCGATGAACAGATGGAGTCCCCAGTAATTAAAGCGAGTCCAGCCCTTTTCCTTTATGTATCTGCTGAGATCTTTGAACACATAGAACCAGAACCTAGGAGCCGCCCTTAATGCAGCGGTAATGATCTGAAACATAAAATCACCTACTTATCATCTTTATGAAATAGCCGGATAAACCACCGGAGCAGGAACATCAGAAAAACGAAGTCAATGAATCCGCTCGTGAAAAAGAACACCGACCGCAGATTCACTATAGGAAAGAGATCACCCATCAGCGCCGCCCTCCCCTTATGAAATTCTCTATCACCGAAAAGATCAGATTGCAGACGAAGATCACGACAGTCCAGGCACAGCCGCCATACATGATCCAGGTGCAGACCTCCTCAAAGTCGGCAAAATACCAGTTGTGAAAGAAACGTACAAAATCCATCAATAGATCCTCCGCTTAAATAGCTTACCGATAAGACTAGCCCCGGCAAAAAGAGCCACTATCAACAGCAGAGCCTCAGTCACAGAATAATTCTTGAAAGGCTTATCCAGGGCGTTGTTATCCTTGAGCCAGAGGGAATAAGCCTGATTATAGTCCTGCTCGGTAAGGTCACCGTTAGGATCATAAATCGAAACAGTGCCATCAGCCGACACTATAATGAAAGACTTCTCGCTGCCAGATCCGGAAACGATCTGCTTGTAACCCTCTGAACCAATAGGGAAAAACGGAGCATCATCGGAAGCGTCCGGAATACCATTATCATCGTCATCAATCACCCGACCCCAATCCAGCTGACCATCACCCGAAAAGTCAAATAGGAGCGGAACATATACATCATCGCCGATCAGATATCCATTATTGTTACCTGTGACTGTATCAACCAGACGATCAGCCATATCAGTAGCATTAATCAGTTCGAACTGAGGAAGTCCGATACCGATCTCATCATCACGATTGACGATACAATATCCATCAGAGAGATCAGGAATAGAGCAGTTGAAGGAATAGAGAACCTCTTCTGATTCAGCAACTCCGTCACCGTCCTTGTCAACGGGTACAACGATCTGAGTAACGATGTTACCGACTTCGTCAACCGTCTTTTTTATTATGTACTTGATACCCTGCTCGATCAACTTGTTGATCACCTCATACAGAATACCAATTATTATTTCAGTCAAAAAAACCACCCCTTATTGAAAAATCCTGCCAAGGAAATAAACGACCAGCAAAACAACAGCGCCACCAAAAAGGAGCAGCCAACCGTTAATCGTGATATCGCCGAACCTGACCGTAAATGATTCAAAAACCTGACGTCCCCAGCTGAACAATGAAAATGCGATAGTACCGAGATCCATAAACATCACCTTCCAAGGAATCGCGCCACGATAACCAAAGCGAAGCCAGCGCACAACATAAGAACTATATCCCCGGGGAGCCAACTGAAGAAACTCCCCATAAAGCCGCTGAAGCCGGCTGTCTGATCCTGCATCCAGTCATAATAGTTTTTCAGACCGATATCTTCATCGAACTTAACCGCAGGAACCTCACCGGTACCACTGTATCCGGAATCACCATTCACGTTTATATTGATGTCAATGGGTTTGGTGTCGATCTCGATCTTACCGGACACATCAACATTTCCAGATACGGTAACATTCCCACCGGATCCGGGAGAATCCGGATTGCTTGGATCATCGCCACCAACATCATCAGACGGTATAATATAATTATTATTGATATAGTTGTTGATCGTTGTAGATTTACCGGTATCGGGGTTAGTTATACCGTAATCATAGATCGTGTCGCCAGTTATAGTTATTGTATAATTATCAGGAATTTTGTTATAATCAAAGGCTGTCTGATCCTTGAACAGTTCAAAAGGAGTTTCAGATATAATATAGCCCCAATCATCAGCCGTGTTTGTCTGCGGTGTGAAGGTCGAAGCCTGGAGGAACGAAGTGAACGACTTGGAAACAAGGTCTGTTATCTTACCGTTAAGAGCCAGGAACTTATTTCGACCTAAAGAAAGTTGCAATAAAGAATAGTCGGCAGAAGATTGACTACACTGCAAGTAGAGAGTATCCGAGTTATAAGAACAAAGGGCAAAATAGTTAGCAAAGGTAGCTAAGCCATAAGAAGCACCCTTCTCCGACATATTCCACGCCCTTTCAAAATGTGTAACATCGGAATCATCAGCCAGGGAAATATAATCCGCGCAAATGTATCTGATACTATCCTCGGTCTTATGATAGAAATGCCAATAACCCCAGGAATAATATGTACCGTTAAGATCATCATCAAAAAGATAAGGCAGCACATAACAGCCATTTGACCAACCGGTCTTCTGACCTACATCAGCGCCGTACCCTTTGCCATAACGAAAAACCGGAGCATAAGGATTAAACTGGTGAAAACCAACTCCGGTTTCTTTCTTTCCTGTCGCGGACTGATAGTTATACAGATACTGCGACGGCGTGGGCATGGGAGCATACAGCAGACTATAGTCAGTATATATAGATTTAAGGTCCGAACCGCTAATAATAGGATCGAACCCAGAAGCATCACTTTCAAACAATTCGCATGTACACTCTTCAGCTGGCTTACGACAGGTTCGGCAGTAACCCGATCCACCACGAAGTGCATTACGAGTATGACCACCGCCTCCGGCAGAAACTACAGTTAAAGTATCATTATCATTTAAGTAGTAATAAAGATCATCTACAGGAGATATAGTCCAACCAATAGATTCAACAAACTTTAACCATGAAATTGGAATATCTGCAGCCTGCTTAATGACATCTCCAAAAGAAGATTTGCTCGAAAAGAAATAGGTAAAATATGCGTCTCTGACAGCAATAGCATCTTCCCCAACATCAGCCCAGGAAGTAGCCGCAAAAGCCGAGAAAGCAAAAGAAATATATGTTAATGAAGCAATTACAGCGGCACATAAAACCGACAAAGCTTTGCTCCAATACTTTTTTATCTTATTAAACACAGCCTACCCTCCCAACATAGTAAAATAGCGGAGACAAAATATAATAATGCCTCCGCTATAACACAACGTCTCCCGACGTAAGCGAACGCGATCAGCGACCACGTCCGAAAGCGTAAGTAACACGCTTGAGATACCGAATACCGATACCTACGAAAGATATGCCCAGGAAAATAAGGGCAATAGGATTACTGGTTACAAAAGTAGTAACCGGAGTAAGCACCTCATCCAGGAACTTGCTGATAACAGTAGTGATAGATGTCCAGATAGCTTCCATTGTTTGTGTCACCCCCGCTTCAGGTAAAGTAATCTGACCGCTATCGGCGGCAAGATAAGAAGGAAACATAAGTACTCCTTTCTATATAATCAACGGTTTCTACCGCTGAAAACAGAGATCAGCGACCGGATCAGAAGAAAAGCGATAAATACGATAACCAGGCTGACGATCATCAACGCAGCAGGATTAGTCACCGCAAAATCTGCCGCTTCGGATATGTAACCCGGAACATCGCCCAGGAATCCGGCTATATCCTCCCACATCTGATCATAAGCCTGCTGCATCTCCTCAGGCGAATTGAATCCGGCTTCTGTAGTCATTTGTCACCTGTTCTTTCTGTTAACGATGATCGATACAATGACAATTCCAAGGCAGATAACGCCGAGGGAGGCAACGATGATCTGTAAAACTGCCATCACTACACCACCTCAGAAATCCCGATGATTTTTCCGTTGAAATCGACGTCGATATCAAGCACTTCACCGATATGGGAAACCAGATCATCAAAGGTTATACCCATATTGCCGCAGGCTGCGGAGCTGATGAACTTGTTTTCAGTGATCTGTCCCTTTACGTTCGGATCATCGTGAGAAAAAAAGATCTTCACTCCCTGGATTGTCTTTCCGTCATCTGCCTTGAAATCAAGATTACGAACACCAATTAAATTCACTTTTGCCATTTTCATTCACCTTTCTGCCCCGTTCCGGGCGTGTTTATATGTTATCGGCGTTATGCCGTGGAGGTGGTCTTTGTTAACCTGCGACCACCAAACAGGCTGCCGAGTGCAAGTCCTGCCCATAAGGTCATTCATGATCATACCCATAAGAAACATACTTGCCAGATTCGTCATAATATCCGTAGCCGTTCTGAACCTGGACAGCACATGTATCATAATCAGCGTCCGTCCCTTGTTCATTAAGATCCACAAGAATATTCTGAACATCACGCTTGGTTACATTTCCGGCATTAAGATCCCAAAGGTAATGACAGATAGCAAGGAATATGAAATCGTGTCTGCTAGGCTTATATGGTAAATCATCGCGCCATTCGTCAATGTCAGAAATAATCCCATCATCAAGATCTAATTCAACTTTCATTTCCGTTCCCCCTCTCCAGGAAGAATAGGATATTCATTGATAACGGGATCATCATCAATATCTATATCATCAAGATAACCAAGGGTATCATCACCCCAGCAGCAGATAACTTCTCCAATTTGCTTACGGTATTTATCGGCAACCTGCTCTGCTTTCGAGTGACTGGAATAGTATTCAGATTCAGTCTGAGAACCTATCTCTTCATCTGTTTCAGATGATCGGATAGAAATGTACAGATGTACGCCATATTCGGATCTACGTTCAAATTGTGCTTTCATGTTTCATTTTCCTTTCTTAAATACCCTGTTCTGGGCGATTGAAAACACGTTATCGTGTTCACTAATTATCATAACACACTTTCGTGTTTTTGTCAACACGTTTTCGTGTATTTATGTTTACAAAGATATACAAACTGATATAGAATATAATCAGAGGTGGATAAAATGTCAAAAAACAGGATAAAAGAGCTTAGAGAATCAAAACACCTAACACAAAAAGAAGCTGCTGAAGCACTTGGATATCACACAACAACCTATGCGCGATGGGAGCAAGAAGTACATCAAATAAAATTAATCGATGCAATAAACATAGCCAAATTCTATAATGTAAGTATAGACTATATAGCAGAATTAACAGACAATCCCGAACCACAAACAACATCTGCAAATAATACTATAAACATAAAACAAGAGCAGAACAATAAAGCAATTATAAACATTAACAAGAAATAGGTAAAGAAAATGAAGAAAAAGGAACACTTCACTGCTGACTACACAAAACACTATGTGCTCCAGGAGATTGGAATGATCAAGGGATACAAGCTTGTGAATGAAACGACCGAAACCGCAGGGCTGATCATGAACCACATTCACATTGAAATCAACCTTTCCAGTGATACCGGACATGAATTTTACGAGGAAATAAAAGATAAATTCACACCTGAAGCCATAAAAAGCAAGTACATAAACAATTCGAACTACTTGTATGCCGAGAGCGAGAACGGTGACCTGAAGACTGTCGAGATAAAGATCATGACAAACAGAAAGGACCCGGTAGATTTAAAAGCCAAAAAGAAGCTTCTGTATAAAATAAACAAGTATACCTGATTTGATATTGTTGATTGGAAAGGATAAATAAGCACAATGGATATTGCCAAATTAATAGGATTAATTTTAGGACTATTAATAAACATAACAGTAATCTATTACATAATAATGAGCGCAAAGACGATCAAGGAACTACAGAAAGAAAAAAGGTTAGTTGCAGACCGGCTCGACATGATTGAACGGAAACTGAACATACTGATAAATAATCAGAAGGAAAATCAGTAAGTTGTAATGGAAAGTCCGTATTACCAACCGGACTTTCGGTAAGGCGCCAGAAAATTTAGAAAATGCCCCCTCCGCGCGCTGAAGCGCTGGCGGAGGGGGACAATTATAGAAACACCAATAGCCCGGCAATTTGTCGGGCTTTTTTTGTGCAGGGATCTGATTGGCGGCAGACCTGATCTGATTTGTGATTTACACCGCCGTAACGGCGGTGTGCTGTTGTTAAAGCGAAGTTACTGACGAGGACTGACTGATCCGGGCATGATCAAGGTACCTCAAACGAGCAGATTCACGTTCTTCAGGGGACGGCGCTGTCTTATAGGTGGAATAGAGCTGACGTGCGATGATCTTATCAAGCTTCTCGGACAGGGCGGATCTCAGCTCGTCCTCAAGCTCAGCTTCACCGGCGAAATACCGGCAGAGTTTCAGGAACAGCGCTTCATCAATCTGTACTTGTTTCATCGGCATCGTTATCCAGGATCACTTCATCAATCCAGTCATAGGAATCAGGCATGATCACAACCTCCTTTCGAAACTTTTAATCAAGGTGTCCCGGGTTCGAGTCCCGGATGGGTCACCAGACAGAGCCTATACGAACCAATATCAGATTTACTTTATTTCAAACGGTATTTTTCTATTGGAAACGTGTTGGCGACAATAAAATTTTCCCCGGGATTTTTTGTTCTCGGGGAAAAATATTATGTAAACTCCACTGGTTACATACATTTATACAAATGTGCCGCACAATTTTATGCAAAATAACAAAGTCCCCGGAGCCTGCGCCCCGGGGATAATCGTTATTCAGCTTTCACAGAGCACCCCAGCGCCTGGAGCTGACGGGTGATTCCGTCCGCCCTGCTCTGGGCAACCGTAATCTCAGCAGTGAGCTTGACCTGCTTCTCGCCGGAAACCAACGCGCGGAACCAGTCCATGTTCAGCCCGAACTTCCGGAGCCAGTGGTCGCAGTCCGCGTGGTTGGAAGCGTAGCCGCGCAGGTGTGCTTCGTGGTGGCTGATGATGTTCTCCGGCTTGATTGACGGGTAGTTCTTCATGAGCCGCTTGCAGAGATCGGCGGCAAGCCCGAAGGTCTCCTCGAAGTAGGCGCGGTCGTTCAGCGCGTCCTCGCAGACCTCTATCTGAATGTATGCCGGGCTGTAATTGTAGCTTCCCTTTGAGCCCGAGCCGCAGCCCCAG
>UMGO01006610.1_pt1 | contig 13734 bp, 10 predicted proteins | sample 1965301 | NCBI WGS metagenome assembly UMGO01 (sample SAMEA4836074, study PRJEB28245) | human gut metagenome | biome: gut microbiome; material: fecal sample | place: Denmark | collected 2008 | reverse complement strand
TGGTTCCCGAGCCGCGTCGTTCGTAGCCGTTAGCTTTACTGCAATGCAAATCGGCCCTGCGTCTCCCGTGAGATGCAGGGCCGCTGTCGTTGATTTATGGCGCCGCTAGAAGTTGGCGTCGTTGAGTTGTTCGTTCTCGAGGCCGTCGAGCTGTTGCTGTTCGGGCGTATCGGCGACGCTCTCGAGCAACTCGGTGGGGTCGACGTTCATGTTCCTACCGGCTTCGTTGCCGTTGACCAGGTCGTCCGAGAAGATATCGACTTCCATTTCCTCGGCCTCTTCGATCTGAACCTCGAGCGGCACCTGGGTGCGTACGAGCTTAACGGCCGGGCGCATGCGGGCAAACAGCGGCACGTACTCGATGATGATGGCCGAGTTCTCAAGACCGTACCAGCGTGCCGGGCTTCCGCAGGCGCGGCGGACGGCGTACTTGATGGCCATCACGCGGTGGTCATTGCGGTTGATGTCCGTTTCGGGGGCAAGCATCTTGCGCAGCATGCAAAAGCGGAAGTCACCTACGTTGCCGCGGGTCTCGTAGATGGAGTAGGTGTGATGTTGCGGCGGCAGCTCGCCCGATGCCATCAGGTCGCCGACGATCTGACGCAGGTAGGCATTAACGCGCTGGTTGACCTTAAAGCCCAGGTCCAGGCGCACGCGGAAGAGGAAGTCCGTGCCAAAGGTCTCGACGGAATACTCGTGCGTATAGGGTTCGTCGGTAACGTGCACGTTAATGAACCAATATGCCTTGGCGCGCTTGGGGTGCTTGTCCAGGATGGAATAGAGCACGTCGCGGTCGAGCGTGAGCGGATCGGGGCTGTTGGTGAGGAACACCAGGTTGTCGGCGAGCACGGGGTAGGTCTCGTCGTTGCGCAGGCGGTTGAGCTGATCGATGTACTTGGAGACGGGCAGCAGGATCGTCTGCGTGTGCTCGATGGCGGTGCCGCGGCGCCACACGTACATAAGGCCAAACAGCAGTGCGGCCAAGAAGATCATCACATAGCCGCCGTCAAAGAACATGGTGAGGCACGAGGCGAAGAAGCACAGCTCGATGGCACCAAAGAGCAGGGCGAAGACGCAGGCACCCAGCCTGTGCTTGAGGATGCCGGCGATGTAGCTCGTCAAAAGCGTCGTGGTCATGAGCATGGTCACGGTAATGGCGAGGCCGTAGGCGCTCTCCATGCGCTCGGAGTTTTGGAACAGCAGCACGATGAAGATGCAGCCGACCCACATGATGTTGTTGACGAGCGGAATATAGAGCTGCCCCTTGGTGTCGCTGGGGTAGTGGATGCGCAGATGCGGCATAAGGTTGAGACGCGTGGCCTCGGATACCAGCGAGAACGAGCCGGTGATGAGCGCCTGCGAGGCAATGATGGCCGCCACGGCCGAAAGCACGATGGCAAAGGGGCGCAGGGGCTCGGGAAGCATCATATAGAACGGGTTGACGATATCCATCGCGAGCATCTGGGGATTGGAATTGTTGGCGAGCAGCCAAGCGCCCTGACCCAGATAGTTAAGGATGAGGGCCGCCTTTACGAACGGCCAGGATGCGTAAATGTTAGCCTTGCCCACGTGACCCATGTCCGAATAGAGCGCCTCGGCGCCGGTCGTCGACAGGAAGACGAAGCCGAGCACCATGATGCCCGAGTGGTTGATGGGCGAGAACAGGAACATGATGCCGCGGATGGGGTTGAGCGCGCGCAGGATGGACAGGTTGCCGAGCATGTTGAACAGGCCGGCGCCAGCCAAGAACAGGAACCACAGCGTCATAAGCGGGCCGAACAGCTTGCCGATTGACGAGGTGCCGGCGCGCTGCATGGCAAACAGGCCGCAGATAATGATGATGGTGATGATGATGACGTTGGTCTGGCCGTCACCCAAAAGCGCATGGCCCCACTCGATAGTGCGCAAGCCCTCGATGGCCGTGGTAACCGTGACGGCGGGGGTGAGGATGCCGTCGGCGAGCAGCGCCGCGCCGCCGATCATGGCGGGGAGAATCAGCCATGGCGCCACCTTGCGCACGAGACTGAACAGGGCGAAGATGCCGCCTTCGTTGTGGTTGTCGGCCTTCATGGCGATTACCACGTACTTGACCGTGGTCACGAGCGTCATGGTCCAGATGACGAGCGAAAGCGCGCCCAGGATCATGTCCTCGCTGACGGTACCGATGCCGCCGTTGTTGGCGACGATTGATTTCATGGTGTACATGGGGCTCGTGCCGATGTCGCCATAGACGACGCCGAGCGTTACGAGCAGCATGCCAGCGGAGAGGGGGATGGCTCCGTGCCCGCCTTGCCCGCGCTGGTCTTGGAGGTTTGCCTCCAGTTTGTTGTGTGCCACGAGGACTCCCTTAGACATCCGGTTATCTGTCTAGGACAAAAAACTTTATGCCGTCTTTATACATACAAGAGCAGTTTGGCACATCGGGTTATTTTAGACAATAATCCTCAGCTGGGGATTATTTATCTACGCAGGTAGCATTTCAAAGCAGGGGCTTTTAAGCACGTACTGTCTGGGCGATGCCAGCCTTGGCGTTTGCGCGTTTGCCGGCGAGTTCGCAAAAAATCGCGCCGCCGATGATAAGCGCGGCGCCCATCAGGCGGACCGGTGTTATGGCTTCGCCCAAAAGGACGGTCGAGAACACGACCGCCGAAAGCGGCTCGAGGTAGCCGACGACGGCGACGGTCTGGACGGGCAGCTTGGCGACGGCGCTAAAGTAGAGCAGGCAACCAATGCCGGTGTTGACGACGCCGAGCATAGCGACGGCGCGCCAATCAATACTGGCGGCGATACCGGCGGACAGGAATGAGGGAGCGCCCTGCGTGATGAGCGTGAGGACCAGTGCGGTCACAAAGGCGGCGCTCACCTGGAGCGCGGAGTTCTCGAGGCCCTCGATGTGCGGCGCACCCTTGCTGGCGATGACCATCAATGCATAGCAGAAGGCCGAGGCGATTCCACAGACGATGCCCGCAATGGGCATATTGCCGCCTAGACCTTGCGCTGCAATGAGAAAAGCACCGCAGGCGACGGCGACAAAGCCGGCGATTTTGCCGCCGGTCAGCTTTTCGCCAAAGATGAGCGGGGAGAGCGCCATGACAATGATGGGGCCACAGTAGTACAGCAGCGAGGATACGCCGACGCCGATTGTCTGGTAGGCACGGAACAGAAAAATCCAGCTGGCACCCAGCGCGGCTCCCGACAGAAGGAGTGCTGCGGCTTCGCGGGGACGAGATGGCGCCTGCAACTTATGGTGTTGGGTAGTGGCGAGGATGGTTATAAGCGAGAGGGCTCCCAGAAAAGTGCGCAGCAGCACGATATCGGAGCTCGGCAGTGCGATAGCTGCGGCGATGATGCCGTTAGAGCCAAACAACAGTAATGCTGCTAAGTATGTAAACAGTCCGTTGTTCATGCGCTGACATCCCCTCTATATCCGAACATGTTCACTATGGGTGAACTGGCTTTAGAAGAAAAGCGAATATAATGCATGGAAAACATGACAAAAACTCATGCAAGGGTGGGGACGTGCCGTGGAGACCAATATCCAAAAGATGCAGGTGCTGCTGGAGACGGTGCGCGCCGGAAGCTTTACGCGTGCTGCCGAGCGCCTGAGCTATTCGCAGTCGGGCGTGAGCCGTATGGTGGCCGATCTTGAGGCCGACTGGGGTTTTAAGGTGCTCGACCGCAGTCGCGAGGGCGTGGCTCTTTCTGCCGACGGGCGGCAGGTCATGCCGGCTGTCGAGGCGCTCTGCGAGGAATTCACTCGCTTGCAGCGACGGGTGGATGAGATGCGTGGACTCATGCGCGGCAAAATCTGCATCGGTACGTTTTCGAGTGTGGCGACCCACGTGCTGCCGCCGGTGATTGCGCGCTTTCGCGCCGATCGTCCGGACGTCGATTATGAGTTGCTGATGGGCGATTACTCAGAGATTGAACAATGGGTGGCGGAAGGTCGCTGCGACCTGGGCTTTATTCCGCGCGAGCCACGCGGCGCCGGCATGGCGTCGCGACCGTTGGTGCAAGACGAGCTGATGGCCGTGGTGCCAGCGGACTCCTCGCTTGCCACCGCGGAGGTCGTTTCCCTTGCCGATTTGGCCAACGAGCAGTTTATCCTGCTGGAACGCGGTAGCGACGACGAGATTACGCCGCTGTTTCGCCGCGCGGGTCTGGCGGTGCGCTCTAAGCTGTCGACCTGGGATGACTATGCGATTATGGCTATGGTCGAGGACGGCCTGGGCGTTAGCATTCTTCCCGCGCTCATCTTGCGTCGCTGTCAGTTCGATGTTGCCGTGCGTCCGCTCGAGGGACATCCTCATCGGCAGATCAATGCGATATATCGAACGGCCGATGTTTCGCTTGCCGCCGCCCGTTTCCTCGAATACCTCTAAACGTGTGCGCGTCATTGCCCACTTTGGGCAAATCTCAGAGTCTGGTGCATTTTCTTATGAAATTGAACTTTCGAATGAGGTGCCGCGTTATACTGCTGCCTAAATTGAACCTTGGTTCAATTCGTGTTCTATAAATTGAACTTTGCCAGCAAGGAGGTTCTAGTGGCCCAAGAGACGTTTAGCGATCGCCTGCGACAGACTATGTCCGATCGCGACGTTCGCCAGTCGGACGTAATCCGCGCATCGGAGATGCTCGGCAAAAAACTCGGCAAGAGTCAGATGAGCCAATATGTGAGCGGCAAGACGATCCCGCGGCGCGATGTGGCTGAGCTGCTCGCCCGTATTTTGGAGGTCGATGTTACCTGGCTGCTTGCCGGCGACGCCGATCAAGGCGAGGCATCATCACCCCGCAACGATTCCAAGCCCGAACCCCATCCCTCAGCTCAAATTGCAAGGAGCACCACCATGCGTACTTTTTCTAAATCCACCAAGCTCGATAACGTCCTGTATGACGTGCGCGGTCCCGTCGTCGACGAGGCTGCCCGTATGGAGGACGAGGGCGAGCGCATCCTCAAGCTCAATATCGGCAACCCGGCGCCCTTCGGTTTCCGCACGCCCGACGAGGTCATCAAGGACATGCGCCAGCAGCTGCCCGACTGCGAAGGCTATTCCAACTCGCGCGGCTTGTTCTCCGCGCGCAAGGCGATCATGCAGTATTCGCAGATCAAGGGCCTGCCCAACGTTCAGATGGAGCATATCTACACGGGCAACGGCGTGTCCGAGCTCATTCAGCTTTCGATGAACGCGCTGCTCGACAATGGCGACGAGATTCTGATCCCCAGCCCTGACTATCCGCTCTGGACGGCGTGTGCAACCCTTGCCGGCGGTCATCCCGTACACTATCTGTGCGATGAGCAGGCGGATTGGTATCCCGACCTGGAGGATATGGAGTCCAAGATCACGAGCGCGACCAAGGCCCTCGTCATCATCAACCCCAACAACCCCACGGGTTCCGTCTATCCGCGCGAGGTGCTCGAGGGCATCGTCGAGGTTGCACGCAGGCATCAGCTGATGATCTTTGCCGATGAGATCTACGACCGCCTGTGCATGGACGGCTACGAGCACGTCTCGATTGCCTCGCTCGCCCCCGACCTGCCCTGCGTTACCTTTAGTGGCCTTTCCAAGTCGCACATGATTGCGGGCTATCGTATTGGCTGGATGGTGCTCTCGGGCAACCAGCGCTGCATGAGCGACTTCATCATGGGCATCAACATGCTTTCCAACATGCGCCTGTGCTCCAACGTGCCGGCTCAGTCGATCGTTCAGACGGCACTCGGTGGTCATCAGTCCGTTAACGACTACATCCGTCCCGGCGGCCGTGTCTACGAGCAGCGCAACTTTGTGTATGAGGCACTCAGCAAGATTGACGGCATCTCGGTAGTTAAGCCGCGTGCGGCGTTCTACATCTTCCCCAAGATGGATGTGAAGAAGTTCAACATCACCGATGACGAGCAGTTCGCCCTTGACCTGCTGCACGAGAAGAAGATCCTGATCACGCGTGGCGGCGGCTTCAACTGGGCTGAGCCCGACCACTTCCGTATCGTGTACCTGCCGCGCATGGAAGTACTCAAAGAGTCCCTCGAAGACCTCGCCGACTTCTTCGATCACTACCGCCAGGCGTAACGGCAAAGGTAGCCTGTAATGAAACGGTCGGCCCGCAACGGATGCGGGCCGACCGTTTTCTGTCTAAGCCCGTGCTGTTAGCGCTTGTCTCGTTGAGCGGGCGAGGTTCGCGTGTGAGCGGTAAGTTCTATTCCAAAATGGAATACAGTAGGCTTAAGCTGGAATTGATGTCCGGGTACCTGCTTTTCTAGAATGTTTTCAACAAGATGAAAGGCGGTTCCAACTAATGATTATCGATGCAAATTCCTACTGGTTCGACGAGCACATCTTTCATGACGAGACGCTCTGCGAACAGTTTTTGGCCGAGGTACCCCGCGCCTATGACACCGAAGGCTATCTGACCATGAATTCCGCCGGCAAACGACAGATCGTGATCGAGATGCCTGCCGGTTCTCCGGGTCTTAACTACATTGAGGGCGACTACACCCTCGAGAAGCGCTTGGCCGATATGGATGAGGCGGGGGTCGACAAGGCGATCCTCAAGCTCCCCGGCTGCCACGAGTGGATGTCGCTCGAGATGTGCCGGCGTTTCAACGACGGTATGGCTGCTGACGCGAAGGCGTCAAATGGCCGTCTGATTCCGCTTGTCGCCGTGCCGCCCTTTGGCACCAAAGCGAATTTGGAGGAGCTCGACCGCAGGCTCGACGATGGTTTTGCGGGCGTGCAGCTCTGCGCTCACTACGGCAAGCGCTATCTCGACGACCAGGTTTTCTCGAGCTTTTTCGAGCACCTGAACGAACGCCATGTCACCGTTTACGTGCACCATGTTCCCGTGCCAGTCGAGAACGAGTCGCTTCTCGCGTACGACAACCTTCGCCGCTCTTATGGCCGCTGCGTCGACCAAACTACGGCGATCGGCCGAGAGATCTTTGGTGATTTCTTTGAGCGCTATCCCAATATCAAGATGGTCCACTCCATGCTCGGCGGCGCATACTTTGCGTTCAAGGAGATGCTGCTGCCTCATGGCCCCAAGCGCCCTGATGCTTCTGGCCGTTTTCAGGTCGATACCGAGACCGTTTCCAGGCACCTCGAGAACAACATCTATTTTGACATGTCCCATGCCCAGCCTTGGGGCAAGACACTCCTCGCCTGCGCGGTTGACGTGCTGGGTGCAGACCATATTGTTTTTGGCACGAGCTATCCCGTTAAACGCGAGTGGCTCACCGAGGGTGTCGCCTGCGTTCGCGCTGCAAATCTGAGCGATACAGACAGCGACCTTGTGCTTGGCGGTACGGCGCAGCAACTGTACGGTGTCGAGTGAGCGGCAATCAGAGGGGAGTATCTGCCATGGACGAAGGAGAGATGAGGGCTGGGGCCGCTCGTGTGGCCATCGATCTTGGGGACGTGTTGCCGTTCGACGGTTTCGACGAACTCCGTCATGAGGTCTTCGCCCGTGCCCTTATCATCGAGGGGACGGGGCGACGCGCCTGCGTCCTTTCGCTTGAGGTCACCTCGATCGCTCCGGCTCTACTCGCCGATCTGCGTGAGGTTGTTGAGGATGCCGCCAATTGCAGCGGTGCTTATTCTTGGGTGGTTCCTACCCACACGTTTTCCATGCCTCACGTTCGCACTCCCGGGCATCTTGCCGACGATGCTACCCGCAATCGCAACGAGCGCTATCGCGCAGCGCTCGTCGCTGCCGCCCGCACGGCTGTCGAGCGCGCTGTTGCGGGCATTCGCTCTGCCACGCTCGCCACTGTGGAGGGCGAATGCCCCGTGAACGTTAATCGCGACATTGAGACGCCTGCCGGCTGGTGGCTGGGCTCGAATCCCAGGGGGTTTGCCGACCACACGATGCCCGTACTCGCCATAAGGGATTCCGGGGGCGAGTATGTTGCCGTGCTCGCGACGGCGGACGTTCAGTCCTCCGTGCTCGACGGGTCGCGCGACTCCGAGGGAAGGCGCATGGCGAGCGGAGACCTCTTTGGCTTTGCCGCCATGTCACTCGAGCGCGAGCTGGGCGGCGTTGCCCTGTTGCTGCCAGGCGCCGCGGGCGACCAAGGTCCGGCGGAGCGCGCCATGAACGTCATGTTCGATGCGGCCGGCGTTAAGCAGACGGTCGATGCCCATGAGGACGGATACCGCATGCTGCACCAGCAGGGGCAGGCCTTGGGCGATGCTTTGATCGAGGCCGCTCGCATGGCGCGTGAGGATGACGCTACCGGCATCGATGCCCGCACGGTCGACGTTCTCCTGCCCGCTCAGACACGCGCTGATTTTCACTCTTTGGCTCCGCACCGAACGTATGAGTTTCCTGCCGCTGGCGAGCAGCGCACGAGGGTCTATCTGCTCCGGTTGGGAAACGTCGAGCTTGTCGGCGTGCAACCCGAGGTCTCGAGTGCATTCGGCGCCACTGTGCGCGCCGCTCGGTCCGGCTCTGTGTTCTTTGCCACGCTCGTCAACGGCGGACAGAAGTACCTACCTGCTCCCGACGCGTACGAAAAAATCACCTATGAGGCTATGAACTCCGGTTTTGCCGCCGGATCCCATGAGCGCCTCGTCGAAATCATCATTGCCGCCTTGAATGCGGCGTGACACAGAAGGAGAACGTGCATGAACATTGGACACGCGCGCCGCAAAATTACCCCACAGGGCGACATCTACCTGATTGGCTACCGCAATCTTCCCAACCGTCTTGAACCTGCGACGGGCGTCCATGATGACGTCTTCGCCAACGCCATCCTCTTCCAGCAAGGCGAACGTGAAGTGTTTCTCTTTAATGCCGATGTCCTCGAGTTCGAGGAAAGCATGGCCGAGGAAGTCAAGACAATGCTCGCCGAGCGCTACGGCATTGACCGTGATTGCGTTCTGCTCTCGGCGACGCACGACCATACTTCAATCGTCGCTTACCACCGCAGCTGGTGGACGGGAAAATTCGACGAGAACTACTACCGCTGGTTCCTCGATACCATTTGCCAATGCTTTGAGGAGTGCCGCGCCAACGCACAGCCCGCGATTTGTCGCTTGGGCAAGCAGGTCATCACCGGTTTCTACGACAACCGCATCATCCCAGGTGAACTCGCCGACAATGAGGTCATTGTCGTATCGTTCTTCGATACCGAAGGCAAGCCATTTGCGGGCTTTGTGAACTGGGCGGTGCATTCCGCTTGCGTCGGACCCGACTGCACGGAGCTCACGAGCGAACTCGCCGGTCTTACCGGCAAAAAGCTCGCTCAGAGTCTTGGCTACTATCCGGCCATGGTTGTCGGTGCTGCTGGCGACTGTAGCGACCGCAATTTTCGCCAGGGACGCGGCATTCCCGAGGTCGAGCGCGTTTCGACCGGTCTTGCCGAGGCGATTTCCCAGATCAAGCTCGATCGCGAGGTCGTTCTCGACCGCATCGAGCCTCAGACGTTCTATCACACCGTTGCCCATGACGACTTTTCGCTCACGCTTAAGTGTGCCGTCATCAGTCTGGGCGGCCTGCATCTCTTTGTGTTCCCGAGTGAGCTCGGCAGCGACCTGGGTATTCGCATGAAGCGCGAATGCCCGGTCGAGGGAATAGTTTGCGGTTACACCAACGGCTATTTCGAGTATTTCCTTCCGGCACGCGAGTACGGCCTCTCCTTTGAGACCGAGCGTACTCAGATTCCCCAGGGCGAACCGGAACGTCTGTGTGACAAGTTCTGCCAGACGACGAGACTTCTCGGCGCAGCAGATTCGCGTCTGTAGACCTGATTGCGTGATATGGGCCAATGAGGCTCCCTGCCACGTGATCGGCATCTTCCATCTTCTCTGCCGTTTCCCATCCCGGGCGTACGTGCGTCCGCGGATTTCAAAGGGGGAAGCGGATTCCTTGCCCTCCCACGTCGACTACGGAGGCATGAAATCGATGCTATACCCCGCTCAGAAAAAGGAGAATTCCATGAAATACCAGAAGCTTTGCGATGAAATCATCACAAAGGTCGGTGGTCGAGACAATGTGTTAGACGTGAGCCACTGCATTACGCGTCTCCGCTTCCACCTCAAGGATGAATCGCTCGCCCAGACCAATGAGCTTAAGGCGACGAAGGGCGTCGTTGACGTCATCCAGGCCGGCGGACAGTACCAGGTCGTGATCGGCGCCACCGTCGAGGCCGTCTACAACGACCTTGTTCAGATTGGCGGGTTCGACGCCAAGCCTGCGCTTGATATCGATGAGGGCGACAATGTCAAGAAGGGCGATCCGTTCTCGCGCCTGCTCGCCATCATTTCCGAGATTCTGCAGCCGGTTCTTGGTGTGCTTATGGCCGGTGGCTTCATCAAGTCGATGCTTGCACTCTGCACGGTTGCCGGTTGGCTTGCCAAGGACAGCAATACGTATGTGACGCTCTCGGCAATCGGAGATTCGGTCTTCTATTACTTTCCGCTAATCATTGGCTGGACGTCGGCCAAGAAGTTCGGACTTAAGCCCGTTATGGGAATGGCGCTCGGCGGTATCCTCGTCTACCCGACGCTCGTTGCCCTTATGGGCGGAGATCCGCTCTACACGCTCGGCGCCGGTACGGTCTTCGAGTCCAATGTCTACGGTGATATTTTTGGCATCCCGCTGATCATGCAGAATTACTCATCGACGATTCTGCCTGCGATCTTTATCGTCTGGATTGCCTCCAAGGTGCACAAGGCCCTTTCTAACGCGCTGCCCGCGCTTGTGAGTTCGTTCTTCTCCAACATCCTGACGCTCCTCATTTGCGGCATCCTTGGCCTGCTTGTGGTCGGTCCGGTCATGACGGTCCTCTCCAACATCGTTGCCCAGATCATTCTGATGCTCATCAACTTCCAACCCGCCATCGCCGGCTTCGTCATCGGCACGTTCTGGAGCCTGCTCGTCATGTTCGGCCTGCACTGGGGTATCATCCCGCTGTGGTTCCTCGATGTCGCAACCTACGGCTATGACCTCATTAACCCGCTCGTGTATGCAGGCGGTTGTGCCATCGCCGGCGCTGTGCTTGGCATGATCATCCGAACCAAGGACTCCGAGGAAAATGCTGCCGTCAACATTCCCGCCCTTGTCTCTTCGATTTTCGGTGTCAACGAGCCTGCGCTTTACGCCATCTTGCTGCCGCGTAAGCGCCTTATGTGGGCAACCTTTATTTCCGCTGGTGTAGGCGGCGCCATTGCCGGTCTCATGGGTGCCAAGCTCTATGCCTTCGGCGCCTCCGGCCCGCTCGGTTTCCCGAGCTTTATTAACCCTGCCGGCATCGACACGGGCTTTATCGGCCTTGTCATCTCCGGTGTGGTCGCTTTCGTTCTGGCTCTTGTCGCCGCTATGGTGATCGGTACCAGGAAGGACAAGGGCGGTAAGGCACTCAACATCTCGGTGGACTAGTCTTTTTGCGCACTTTGATTAAATATGCCTCGGACGGCGACGTGCTGCCCGAGGCATATTTGTGTTTCGTGCCGCTGTCATCGTGTTTGCGGTCACAAGTCTGCGGTTGTGGAGCAGCGGGGATTATGACGGTCGTGCCGCGATGGAAGACGCACGGTCGCCCTGCAGGAGCTGACGGTAGGGGAGGAAGCCAATGAACGAGACGACCGCCTGCGAGTGCGCGGCGTTTCGCTTGAGGTAGAGCCTGACCTCGGAGGTCGTCGCGGGCTCGAGCGGCACCAGGGCTACCTTTCCGCTGGCGAGCGATTCCGCCGGCTTGCGCATGAGGAATGAGACGCCGGCGCCGCGCGCGACAAGGGAGATGATGTTCTCGGCTCGTTTGCCGGTGAACGTAACACGTGGGCCAAATCCAGCTTCGCGACAAAGGGAAAGGACGAGCTCGCTTACGAACGAGCCTTGGGGAAGCATGAGGAAATTCTCGTCGATAAGGTCGTCTATCTCGACGGTGTCACGTTCGGCGAGCGGATGGTCGAGTGGAAGGACGGCCACGAGCCGGTCGGTCGTAAAGGGAATCTTTTTGAACTCCGGCTCGATGGCGCCGCCGTCACGGATGAAGGCCAGGTCAATGTCCTCGTGCAGGAGCATGCGCTTGAGTGTGTCGCCCTCGCCCTCGATGAGCTCAACAGAATATGAGGGGTTCGCCTGCTGAAAATCGATGACGGCGTCCGTGATCCCATAAGGGGCCATAATGGGGATAGAACCGACGGTGAGGTGCTCGAGCGGCTCACCTGCGCCTATTTGAATGGCGGCAAGATAGCGGTGCTGAAGCGTCGCAATTTTTTGCGCATAGGGGAGGAGCGCTTCACCTTGCGCGGTGAGTGTTACGTGGCGCTGGCTTCGATCGATGAGCTTGCAGCCGAGTTCGTGCTCCATTGCCATGATGTGCTTGGAGAGGGTTGATTGCGACATGAAAAGCAGTTCCGCCGCATCAAGAAACGTGCGTGACTGCGCTAAGATGGCGAATTCGCCAAAGCGGCTGATATCCATAGGGAGGCCTCCGGTACCCTCATTTTGGCAGGTGGCCTAAACCACGACGCCATTGCAGTGGTCGATTTCGTGCTGGATGATCTCGGCGGTGTAGCCCGAGAAGTTTTTGATGCGGTGGACGAAGTTCTCGTCCAAATACTCAACCTTAATGCGGCGATAGCGGGTACAGGGACGCTCGCCGATCAGCGAGAGACATCCTTCGCTCGTCTGATAGGCATTGACCTGCTCAAGAATTTGAGGGTTGTACATCAGGAGTGTCCTGTTGCCGTCCTTTACGCAGATGATGCGTTTGCGCACGCCGATCATGTTGGCGGCGAGGCCCACGCACTCGCGCTCATGCTCGTGGAGTGTATCCAGGAGATCCTGCCCGGTCGCGGCGTCTTCGAGGCCGGCGTCTTCGGAGGGCAGGCGTAAAAAGAACTCGGACTTCATGATGGGTTTAATCATGGCGGGCTCCTCATGTCTTATGCTTTCGTGGACTTTTAATAATAGCGCGGAAGGAAAGCCATGCGTCCGCGTTACAATCTTTCGATGTTGGACCATGTTGCCAGATTCGTCGTGTACGGCGTCTGGCGTAAGCCTAGGGCTCATTTTTCGCCCTGGACCGTTCCTCTGGGGCGATGCGACTGTCGTTCCAAGAGGAAGGAAATGCATGGGGAGCAAATCTCAGCAACAAGTTCAAGTAACGCCATTGGCCTCTGCGGCGATTCTCGTCGTAATGTATATTGCAACCTTTGTTGCCGCGTTTAACGAGAACATCATTAACGTGGCGTTGCACGACATTATGACAGCCTTTTCGGTGAGTGCCACCACGGCGCAGTGGCTCGTTTCTGGCTACATGATCGTGACGTCGATCTTTACGGCCATCATGGCCTTCCTGTCCGGCCGTTTCTCGACGCGCAAGCTGTTGTTTTTCGCATGCGGATGTATGGTCGCCGGCGAAGTCCTGTGTCTGATCGCTCCGTCGTTTAGCGTTTTGCTGCCAAGTCGTATTTTGCAGGCTGCGGGATCGGGCATTTTGTTCCCGCTCATGATGAACGTGGTGCTGTCTTGCGCCCCGCGCGAGAAGCTCGGTCTGTATCTGAGCCTGGGCGGCGCCTGCATTACGCTAGGGCCGGCGTTTGGACCCGTGATTAGCGGTTTTATGTGCACGTTATTTGGCTGGAGGGCGGTGTTCGTAGTGCCGCTGGTGGGCGGTATTGCGGTCGCTGCGGCGGGCGTAAAGCTCGTTCAGAATGTCGGAGAGCGCTCGAACACCACGCTTGATATTCTGTCGGTTGTTTTGCTCGCTGCCGGCATTACGGCATTTGTGTA
>UMGO01013871.1_pt1 | contig 13746 bp, 8 predicted proteins | sample 1965301 | NCBI WGS metagenome assembly UMGO01 (sample SAMEA4836074, study PRJEB28245) | human gut metagenome | biome: gut microbiome; material: fecal sample | place: Denmark | collected 2008 | reverse complement strand
CGGGGGAGCATCGGCAGCGCCGAGCTTCTTTCCCGCACCCGTCGCCGTTACGGATTGGAATGACGATGGCGCGTGTCTTCGATCCCTACCTGATTCCAGGAACGAACGTGCTGCGGAACCTTGTGGGCGCCACGGACAAGGATGCGCTGGCGGCTGCGGAGAACGATCTCTGCTCCGCCCGCGCCGCCATTCTGAGAGAGAATCTCCCACCTGCGGAGGGGACGCTGGAACAGCTTCGCCGTATACACCGGTTCCTCTTCCAGGACGTGTACGACTGGGCGGGGGAGATACGAACCATCGACATGGGCAAGGGCGAGGGGCTTCCCTTCCAACCGTTGGAGCTGTTTAGCATAGGGGTTCGCTACTCCGAGGGGGTGCTTCGCGGTGACGATCTTTTCAAAGGCCTCGGTCATGAAGAATTCGTGAAGCGTCTGAGCGTCAGCTACAACAACTTCAACATCCTTCACCCGTTCCGTGAGGGCAACGGGCGGACGCAACGCATTTTCTGGGAGATCATCGCGCGCGAGGCCGGCTGGCATTTTGATTGGGGACTCATCGACAAAAGGACGAACGATCAAGCCTCGATCGCGGGGATGCAACGAAACGACCTGCGTCCCCTTGAGGATATGTTCAGAAGAATCGTCAAGCCGTTGTCAGAACCGTTGACCATGTCGAATGATCTGGCCCATCTTGGTGAGTATGCGCAACCGGCGAACAAGGCATACGACATGTCTCCCGCACAGAGACAACATGTGTGCGAGCATTACTCCTATCAGCGTGCCATCGTTCCTCCAGGGCAGGAAAAGCCGAAACTCAGGCACAGGTCGAGATGATTTTCGGATAACGCCTCACGTATCTAAGTGTTGCGACGGCAGATGCCGCAACGCTTAGATGCGTGGGCCTGTTCCGTTTGATGCCGGTCTCCACCGGTTTTGGTTTTTCATTATTTCGGTTTTTCGGTTTTTCGGTTTTGGGTATGCTTATCCGGACTGGCTCCGCCCATCTCCGTCGTCTTCGAGCTCTTCCAGTCTTCTCCGGAGTCCGGCGACGGTCTGCCGCAGCTGGTCGATTTCCTCTTCCTTCTGGGCTATCTGCGCCTTGATGCCGGCCGGATCCCCGGCGGGGAGATATTCGAGCGCCAGTCGTTCGGCGACGTCGCGCCTGTGCCTCGGCACCACGCGTTGGTAGCATCGGACGGCCACGTCGACATCCACATGGCCGAGCTCGTCCATGGTCTCGCGCAGCGTGCCGCCCTGGATCATGAACATCGTCGCGTGCGTCGCGCGCAGGGAGTGGAACGTCACGTCCTCGCGGTTGATTCTTTTCCTCGCGGTGCGGAACTGCCGTTGGATCGTCGTCGGGTTCAGGACCCGTTCCGGGTGCCTGACCGCGTGGAAGAGCATCGTGTCGGGATCCCTGTCGGGACAGAACCTGTCGATATGTTCCCTGATGAGACGGCAGACCGGGGCGGGGATGGGCACGACTCGGTGGCTTTCCGGGGTCTTCGTCTCGTCGAGCCGGTATTCGCCCAGATCGTCCGGACCCTGCGTCACGGAATGCCGCACGTACAGCAGCCTGTGGTCGAGGTCGATGTCCCTGAGTTGCAGTCCGCAGACCTCTCCGATGCGCAGCCCGCCCACCAGCAGCGCGAGATGGATCGACAGACGGTAGTATTCCGGGAAGCCCTCGACCAGCGTGTCGATCTCCTGCCTGGTCATCGGCGCCTGCTCGCGTCTTTTGGACGGTCTCTTCCTCGTGACGAGATTGCATGGATTCGAGGACAATAGCGGCGGCCCCCCGTCCGGCTGCCGCTCGGTCGCGGCCCTCATCACGCGCTTGAGCAGCCAGACCGCGTGCTCGAGCGCGGAGGGACGTACCTCGTCGCATGCCTTCGCGTACCATTCGTTGACGAATTCCTCGGTGATGTCGCACATGGGCGTCTCGCCGAACCAGGGGAGCAGTTTGTCCAACGCCGCCTTCTGGATCCGCTTGCTTCTGCCGCTCAGCTCCGACCCGTCCTTCTTCCGCAGGTCGGCGACGAAACGCGTCGCGTATGAGGAGAACAGGACCCTGCCGTGCATCGTCCTCGCCGACGGATGCGTCCACCTGCGGATTCCCTTTTTATGGTCGATGACGAGCGCGTGCTCCTCGTCGAGCCAGCGGTACGCCTCGGTCTGGAATTCCAATCCGAATCGGCGGTAGATTCTTTGCCTGGGATTGACGGGACTCTGGTATCGGGCCTGCCAGGAGACGATCCTTCCGTCCGCGTCTTTGCAGGCGACGACGCATCCCTATTTTCGTCTTTTCCTGTCTCCATTGGCCATCGGTTGTTTTGTCTTTCTCTACTTCTTGAAAAACCATTAGAAGAAAGAGTAATTGCCTACGCCGGTGATTTTGAATAAGGTGCTATCCTTCGGCCGTGGGGATTCTATTTTTCGGGAAAATCGGGATTGTTCAGGGCTCTTGGAGCGGTTTTGACTGGGATTTCAACAATCTTCAGTGATCTGTTTCCTAGTGTCGCATCCCAGAGAAGAAGCATCATGCGCATGTCACCTTCGGTGATGTGCATTATGCAAAGCGTGATGACAGTCTAAAACATGATGTGCGTATATGCATTGAAACAGGTGATGTGATGGATGGTCCTCATCGTTTCAAGTTTGAAAGCGAGGAGTATTATTTGCGTTCATCTGCGGTTATGCGGTCTCTGTTCTCCGATGTGCCTGAAGCCTGCGACAATACGTTGCTCATAGCAGAGCGGTGCGATACCGGATTTTGTGTAGCGGAAGATGGCTCATTAATGCCGCAGCATGTTGGTGCTGATGGCCGAGCGTCGAGTGAAATTCTTCAAGGGGAAGTTGAAGGATGGCTGCAAACGAAGTATGGAAGCATACCGGATTCAGTGTGGAATCGTGCTCAACACGAAATGGCTGTGATTCGTGAAACCCATGCTGAAGAATACTTGATGGCCGTCGCATATTGTACGAATCGATTGCGAGAAGAGGGGCATTTGGTCGGGCCCGGGAAGGGGATATTGGCTCGCAGCCTTGTCGCCTATGCGCTGGGGATTAGTGAGATTGATCCCATCGAATACGATTTACCCTTTACTGATTTTCAAGATTCAGTCTTTCCTACAGCTGTTTTGCAAACGGAACGGGGACTGTCCAGGCGGGTATTGCAATATCTATGTGACCGATATGGGAATGGTTATGCAGCTGCTGTAATTGCATACAGCCGTTTTAACGATGCCAAGGCAGTGAAAGATGTGTCGCATGTATGCGGATATCAACGGTTCTGGGATGCATCCTCGGCTGAGGTTTGGTTGCAGGATAACGCCAAGAAGTCTATTGCGGATGGGTTGAAAGACTGTATATATGACTGTTCCGTTCGCAGTGATGTGTTGGCTCTTTGCAACAAGCCCCTTGCCGAAGTAACGTCCATTGTTCGTTTTCCTTCGGGGGCAGAAAGCACCGCGTTTGATGCAAAAGGCTGTGATGAACTTGGGCTTCCTCGTCTCCGTATTGCAGGTTCGAGAGTTTTGCAGGTGGTGCAGGATGCCCTTCGATTCATACCGGATTGCAATGTGCCGCAAGTATGGGACGATTCTTGCAGTTCGTTGGATGAGAGCCGTGTGTATGACTTACTGTCCGCGGGCTATACGGCCGGTATTCCATTCTTGGATGGAATGAAGAGCGAACTGATGCAGCAGAAGCTTACCTCTTTTGCGGAGCTAATTGACATATGCCATAGCAGAGGTGCCGACCGCGCAGATGCTGTTGCTCGTGCAATGTTCGCATACCGTGTCGCCTATGTGAAAACGTTATACACAATCGAATTCATGACCGCAATGTTGAATAGTTATAACGAGGATGGCGCTAGAGCGAAACTGGAAAGTATATTTGAAGAAATGTACTGTTTAGGTATTCATGTAAGAATGCCAAACATTAATCAATCTCAATATTATGCGACAGCGTATTCCAGTACCGGTGACGATGAGAAATCGGCATATGGAATTCAGCTCGGTTTTAATGCGATACGGGGCATTTCGGAACAATTGGCAGAAGAAATCGTTTCAACCCGTAATAAGGGCAGTGCCTATCGCAGTTTTAATGATTTTATACGTCGTGTTTCATTGGAACATTGCAATGCAGGGAATGTCAATTACCTCATTAGAGCCGGTGCTTTTGATTGCGTCAACCCCTGCAGGAAGGCTCTTGCCCAATGTGGCAATGACCTTATCGAGGCGGAAAGGCAATACAGAGCAGCACAATCCCATGGACAGGGTGATTTATTGCAGGATGTAATGGATGCAAGTCCTTGTGCGCAAAAGAGTACAGATGAAGTCGTCCCTAATGGTTCGGATTGGGATCAAACCACTCGGCAACAGCTCCAGTGTGAGTCTTTCAAATGGCCAAGAGGACGTGCGATTGAACAATATGTGTGTGCTTAGACGGCAATGTGATACTACGAAATCACTAGGCTTGCGTAAGAGTGCAAAGTGTCATGCGCGAAGTCCCGGATATTTGTTGCGTCAGTTATATGCTGAGAACAGATACAACTCACTGGGGAGGGTAAGGTATGAGTGTCATGGTGATACGGCCCGAGCGAGGGTGTGATGACATTCATGCCCTGATTGATCATGTCCTTTCTGATGGTGCCGGATGTACGGAAGCAGATTTTCCGGATAGTTGCCGTGGGCGATTCGTTATTCTGACACCGGCAAGCTTGCGCGCATATGTGGAAAAGCAAGTACTGCAGTCGATGGTCCGACCGGAATTCCGCGAACGTCTGGAACCGGGGATGAATGTGGGTGTCCATTCTCTGGCAAGCATGATGAGCTCGATTATCGGCAACCAGGATTATGGAAGGTACATTCGCCCATCAATCAGCATGATGTCGCTGAGAAATTACGTAGCGAAGTGTCTGAATGATAATGAATCGTTGCGTAATCAGGTTGGTGACTCGTTTGAGGCTATTGACCAGTTCACCAAGCAAATTGTTGAATTGCATAATGATGGGGTCAGTGCTGAAGAGGTGCTTGCTCTGGCCGCTCATCAGTCGAATGCTCGACTTTCGGTGCTTGGCTCTTTGCTGCAACTGGTGGAGCAACGGTTAGGTAAACGGTATACATTCCCCGGAGCCGCCCATGAAACCATATGTGCATGGGCACAGCGGCATGGGAGTAATCGCTGGTTCTATCTGTACGGTTTCGCACACCTCAACGCTTCGGAGATGAGGATAGTTCATACACTTGCGCAATACGTGCATCTGACGGTGATGGTTGGTGCCGGTTCTGATCCGGATTATCTGGAAGCATTGCAGAGACGCGATGATGGAAACCGAAATACGCTGTCCAGTATTTTCGCTTCATCCGCTTCTACATCAGTGTGTGCGATGCCGGATACTACTGCCGAAGTGCGCTATGCGGCAGCGTCCATCAAGAAGTTCATCGCGGACAATCCAGAAATTTCATACGGTGATGTGCTGGTCACCTCACGAGACCTTGGTTCATATCAAGCCCAAATTGCATCGGAATTCACGTATCAGGGGATACCGATTAATATTGCCGCGTCCAGTACGATGCTTGACCATCCGTTCGCTGATGCGATTCTGGGACTGCTTGATTCCGCGACCTACGAACTTCAACCCCAGTCCATCCTGCGCATACTGCGTTCCGGTATCTTCAGCCGGTATCTGAACTTGACTCCAACGGCAATCGATGACATTGAAAATCAGCTGAACTCCAACAATCCGGCAACGGTATGGATCGATACAGACATACCGTTCGCTGCACATTTGCAGAAGATTCGTTCGCTGATTCAGCAAGCCGCTGATGTGTTTCGGCCGCGGCCTAGCGCAACCGTGCGGGAGGCTCTAGGCGGGATGGTTGGTTTTCTTACCGAATACGCCCAAACCATTGAAGGATCCGCGCCAGTTTGGACCGTCATCATGAATGCGTTTGACGACATGGTTCAACAGCTCGGTAACGATTATTTTGCTGAATATGTAGGAATCTTTGCTAGAAATCTAGCTTCGACGCTCGCCGCGCAGTCAATCGATTCGCGTCCGGTCTCCGCCAGCGCCGTGGACGTATTGCCGATGTCATCGCCTTTACATCCATACAGATATGTGATTGTTCTGGGTTGCAGTGAATCTCAATTGCCTGCGATTCCGCATGAGACCGGTCTGCTCGATGACGGCGAGCGGCTGGATTTGTCACAGTTCCTGACTTCCCAAGGCAAGACTTTGGAAGCGTGGAATGTACTTTCCGGTACGGTGGAACGTAGGTCCGGGCAAGAACCGCTATGGTTTAACGGTGTTGTTGCCAGCGCAACGCAGCAGTTGTCTATGACCTATCCAAAGAGTCTGCGTAACGCTGCACAAGCATGCTCGCCATATATCAGCCAATGGGAGACGGGTACATCGGATACGAGCGAAATCATCGGAGCGAGCAAACGCGCTGTGCCGACCGTTGAAACAGAGTATCGTCCCCTTGACCGCGAACTGGCATATCGGTTGTTCACTAGGCCGGATTATGTGCATCGCGTTTATCGCACTCATGGTGCAGATCCTTCGATCTCGACTCGTGTGTTCAATGCATCGGTTTCGGCAATAGAAACGTACTATCGCAATCCGTATGAGTATTTCCTGAAATACGGATTGAAAGTTAACGTGGCAAATGCGTTCGCTTTTGATGCCGCGCTTGAAGGCACGTTCTATCATGCAGTGCTGGAACATGCGGTCAATGCCTGGATCGAGCGACACAAGAACGAACGAGATTTGAACGGCTTACCACCTCAGCCCACTGCAACAGACATGCAAGAGCTTATCGCCGACTATTCCAGACTGGATCGAGGCTGCAATCAGTGGACGGTGCTGAACGAAGACCCGCGTATGGAGGTGCTGCGGTCCAGTAATCGTATGCGTATGATTCATCGTCAGCTGGTCGATACGCTGATGGATTTTGCCGTCGATGCTGCTGCGCAACGTGAGGCATTATCGTCCGCACAGACGATGCTTACGCCTACGTGTGTAGAGCAAGTATTTGGCAACGTTGGAGGAACGACCGGTGCATGGCAGTCGCCATATTCAGGGGAACAATTAATCGGTAGGGCGAGGGACAAGGAAATCCCGGTTGCATTGCGTATCAATGGCAAGGTCGACCGCATTGATACGGTAATTCGCGATACCAATATTTCGCGAGAGAGCGCCGGCATTGTTGTGCTGGACTATAAGTCTTCTGCCCGTACGTTGTTCGGCAAACCGTCTCGCAATGATGGCGGCCGCGCTTCAAATGTGTACTACGGCCATGAACTTCAGCTGTTTACGTATGCTTCTGCCGCCCAGCACAACTCCGGAATGCCAGTAGCAGGCATGTTCTTTCTCCCGATTAAACCCAGCGCAACCATTCGAGAACGCATCGCGCTGAATAACCAATACAACATGTTGCCGAGCGCAGACGATGGATCAACGAGTCTGTTCGATGAGCCAAGTGACGATTCAAGTGCTCAGAACATGCGCATCAGAAACGTATGGCGAGGCTTTGATATGCCGAACAGTGGCGTGCTTATAGGAGAATCCGACGAAACCGGCATCGGTATCGAACAACTGAGTGCGGAAGAATTTCGTGGCATAGCGGATTATGTGCACGGGAAAATAGTGGGTGCCTGCCAGAACATATTGGACGGCAAACTGCCGGTGCGCCCTTATCGTTCTTTGGTTGACGGCCGTGATGGTCTTGCCTACAGCGATGTGGCCGACATCATGGCGTGGGATGTGTTGAATGGCAACATATTCGAGGTGGAGACAGCAGTGACATTGCTGGAGCTCAAAGAAGCGGCTCTTCATATGAATAATACATCTGAAGGAGGCAAGGCATGGTAGAACATGTTGATGCATTACCTAGGTCGGAAGATGCGGATAATCTCTCGGACGATTTTCCGACAAACACCATGCCTTACGTCATCAGCGCATCCGCAGGCACCGGCAAAACCACTCAACTCTTGCAGGATATTCTGCTGGACTTGCTGAACCGTAATGCAGACGAAGCGCATTCATCCATCCGCGAATCGTTAATTATTACTTTCACCGTTGCCGCAGCCGCAGAAATTCGCCGGCGCTTGGAACAGAACCTGCAGTACGCCATTCTGTATGCGCGGCGCAATCATGGATGCCAGCCGGGTTCACTCGTGCTCTTGGATACGGACTATCAATTAGGTGGAGACGACAGCGAACTGGCGCGTACGATTCTGCACGATTGCCACCATGCGCAAACCGTATTCTCCGTTGCCTTGAACGATCTGCCAACCGTGCAAATCAGCACTATTGATGCGCTCTCCAAAAGAATCGTGGATCGCAATGCCGATACATTGCCGGTGGCTCCAGGATTCCAGATTCTTGCTGATGATGCCATGAAGAACCGGCTGAGAGGCCAAACACTCGACGCGTTATTCGAATCGTGGTATGACGAGCGCAACTCAATGCACGCGCGGTTCATGGATGTGTTGGACAACATGCAAGGGCCCCGGCATGATGGTGACTTGCGCGCCACCATGATGAGCCTGTATGACAAGGCACTCACCAAGCCCAACCGCATCGGTTGGCTTAGCCGGCTCGCCGAACCATACCGGTTCAACATTGCGTCGCTGAATCAGGTCGTTGGTGGTGAATACGGCAATGAATATTTGGACCGTTATTTTCGAGGCTGGATTGATATGGCAGAACATCCTCTTGCCGAATTGCGATCGTGTCTTGATGAGGCGCTCGCCAGCTGCCACGATGCGCACACCGCGCAGCAAGATACGGTAGTCAAATCATTGCGGATGATATGCGATTTGCCTCAGTACTTGCGTAGCGAATCATGGAATGCAGTTCGTGCTCGTGTTATCGATGCCAATCCATTGGACGTACTGCCCAAGCGCATTACTGTCGGCAAAACTGCCATTCTTAAGAGTACGGCAATCGCCGTACCCAAAGACAGTGAACTGGGCCGTCGCTTGGCGGAAACGGTGCGGGGCATTAAAGGGATCGTTTCTGATTTGCAATCGAAACTGGCCTTTACCGCTGAACAAGTGGACTCGCTTGATGAGGTCGCTGCGCGAAGACTCGAAGGATTGATTGCGCTCATCACCACGTTCGACCAGCAGTATGCGCTTGTGAAACAGCAGGAGTCCGTAGCGGAGTTCAGTGATGTGGCTTTCTGGGCATTGGATGCCATGCAGCAGCCTGACGTGGCCAAGCGTATCGGTGCTCAGTGGCGATATATTTATGTGGATGAATGCCAGGATAATAACGCCCTGCAGAATCGATTCATTCGCGAAATCAGCCGAAATGCAGCCAAACTTACCATGGTCGGTGATGTGAAGCAAAGCATTTATGGGTTCCGTGATGCCTCGCCGGAGGAGTTCGGCGATATCTGCAATAGTGTTACGGATGCGAGCCATCGCCGGGAATTGTGGGTGAACTATCGATCGGTGCCGGAAATCATCACTTTTGTGAATACGGTATTTGCCCGACTGATGACGCCGAATATGGGTGCGACCGATTACCTGAAGGAACAGTTGCAAATCGGCTCGGCAAAGCAAGCCGGTAAACCATTCGATGCAGAAGCCATTGAATTGTTGGTGAGTAACGCGGCACCTGACTTGAGTGCTGATGTTGTGGCTGATGAAAACGGCACTGACACTGCACCGACAGTTCGCGCCGGCAAGGACGAATTACAGGTGGACATGATAGTGCGCCGTGTCCAGGAGCTCTGCGAGGGGCCTCGCGCGCAGTATTCATATGGGGATATCGCGGTGCTGGCTCGTGGCGCTACTCATTTTGCCGACCTGGCTGACCGACTATATCGTGTCGGCATTCCAGTCGAAGTACAGGGCGTTGGAGACCTGTATCGTCAGCCGGAGATACAGATCGCCTTGGATTGGTTGCGTATTATCGCCAATCGTCATCAGGATGTGCCGTTGGTTGCGGTGCTACGGACTATGGGGTTCACGGATGATGATTTGGCGCGGATTCGTCTGCATAACAGAGGCTGGCTATTTGACGTTATGCGGCGGATTGCTGAGAGTGGGGGAGAAGCTGATGAATCGGCTGTTCTTTCTTCTGATGTGTTGCTTGCAAAGATATCGGCATTCCTGCGAATCTATGATGCCGCATGCGATTATGCGCGAGTTCACTCTCTGTCTGATTCGTTGTGGCATCTCTATGCCGTTTCTGGCTTGTTCGATTTCGCAGGCAATATGCCTGAAGGTGAGCGACGGCAGGCGAACCTGCGCTTGCTTGTAGAAAAGGCTGATGCATTTGCTGTAGCTCAGGAGCGTGGATTGCAACCATTCCTTGATGCCGTAACAATGTGGTCCGCGAGTGGCTCCGGTGAAGAAGCTTCAACAGTGCCTACCAAAAACGCCGTGCATATCATGACGATTCATAAATCCAAGGGATTGCAATGGCCCGTCGTGATACTCATGGGTGCCAGCAATAATCTGCTGACCGGATCGAGAACCGCTGTCGTTCGCACGATTGCTCATCAGACAAGGAATGAGGATGGGGCTGTTGCCGAATATGGCGAAGGTGCCTTATCGTTGGTTGACCAACGTAACCATGTTCGAGTGGATACTTTCCAGCGCGCAGTGATTGATTCGCGGGCCAAGGAGTTGGAGGCGGCAGAGGAACTTCGTTTGCTCTATGTGGCGATGACTCGTGCCGAACGCAAGTTGATTATCGCGGGATCGTACCGTCCAGGAAAGAACGATGATGGCAATCTGAATTTGCGTACGATGGCTCAAGGCATCTCGCTAAGCGGCGATGGACGCACCATAGATCCACGAACGGTGGTCAAGAATAGTGGTAGCCCCAATTATCTCTATTGGATTCTAGGATCATTGCTGGCGTCTGGAGATGCGGATGATGATTCGTCTGCGATTCTTCGCCCTAATGAGGTCCGTGCGTGGAATCTTGCTGCGGGACTACAGGAAACAGCGCCGGCTATGGCGGCGACGGGCAGGGCCATTACGATTCGATTCTGCAGTGCTGCGCCTGAGCCGACGACCACTATGAATGAGCGAACGGACGGGTATGGCTATATCAATAAACGTATTGATGTGACTGGTTTGCGATTGCCTGATGAGCCTCCGCGCATGCCAGTGGTAGTGAGTTCCTCCAAGGCTCGCAGCTGGATGATTGATGATGCGGAATCTATATCTGATGACACTGATTCGCTGGCTGTATTGCCGTCTGATGACGCGGCTGCGCCAATTGCCATGCTGGAAGACAATCTAGATGATTGGAAGCAAAGGCGGGAAGCGCATAGTGGGTTCTTTATTCCTGACTTTATGAAGAAGGTATCCGACGTTGAGCCATCTGCTTCGGAGGTGGGTACTGCGGTCCACAATGTACTGGAACTCTTTGATTGGGGTACTGAGCCGTTCCGTGAGCAGTGCGAAGCCGAGCTGAGAAACATTGTTGACCGTCTGGAAGCGAATCATGTCATCACGCCGCAAGTGGCTCATATTGTGCTGACTCGCGAGCTGGAAGGCTTGCTCTGGTTTGTCACTGGAGAAAATTGCCCGCTATCGGCGCAAATACGAGCTCATCGGGATACTCTGTTCCGGGAAGAGCCATTCTCGATGTTGATTGAACGTAACCGGCTTAATGCCAAGGTGAACGGTAGCGGCATGGCTGGTGGCGTGCCCAACACGAAGAATGACAGCGGCAACGTTGCTGAGCAATATGACGACACAATCGTGGTCCGAGGTATCATAGACGGCTATTTCCTTGATCCAACCGCCAAGACCATCACCCTCTTCGACTACAAAACCGACAAAATGCGCCCGGGTGAAACAGTCAAAGACTGGTCTCAGCGTCTCCGCACCGAATACGCTCAACAACAAGCTCTCTACGCCGAGGCCCTAGAACATCGCTATTCTGGATATGCTGTAGTACGGCGATGGCTTGTAGGGCTCATTGGACACAGGATTATTCACATTTCGTGATCAATGCCGGGGCCTCGGTAACTGACTCGTTTTCAGCTAAACGTTAGTAGCTTGTTCATCTTCAATATTCCGGTAGATATCTACTGTTGATTGCTTGTCGTGCATATTGTGAGGAGTATTGATAGCTCTCGATAAGGAGTCAAAATGGACAAGCAAGAGTTGCAGATGGCGAAAAAGTTAAACGCTGGTTTTCGGGTATTGGATGATATATCTGATATGAATTCTTCGTACATACATGTTGATTGGTCCGATATCAAAGCGGCGATGGGCGGCAACGATCTGGCTTGGTCCGGCGCTGGCCAAGCAGAAGGTGCGGATGGAATAGTTGAGGCCGCGAAGCGCGCAATGGCATCATTCTCAAATGATTCGTTGAAGATGATGAACGCCGTCTGCATCTCTTTCGCTTGTTCGGCTCATGAAAAACTCCAGAAAGTAACGCGTGCTGTGGATGAGATACGTGCCTGCGTTCAACCTGATGCCATGATTGTTTGGGGCATGATGTTCGATGGCCAAATTGATTCGGGCGGAGAGGTCACAGTAATCGGATTCGGTCGATGCTCGGACAGTGTTTGATTCTGCAGCTGCTGATTGCCTAATGAAGGAGTTGATTAGCCGTGTCCGTGACCATGAACGTAATCCGGGATGAAGGTAAAAGAATTCCCATTGAGCTTGCGCGAACGCTTTATGGCGAAATCGGTGTTGCAATAGAGAAGTATTTTGAGCACCTGACATATATGGAGCATTTTGGTGTGGCCCTATGTCAGTTTAATCTTCGTCCTTCTGACAGCGCGAATGAATATGTTGCTGATTGCTGCGTGTTGCAGGCCGATGTGAACGGAAAGGCGACTGCTGATTTTCAATCTGCTTATGACCGTGCGGCCATCGCCATTTTGATGTCTTTGTGCTATGCGTTTCAAAGCTATCTAAATGAGAGTAATGGTCTTGATCTGCAGGATGAGAATGGGAGAGGGGTTGGCTGCTGTCCTCTTGAAGTTGGAGGTGACGTTGGTGCTAGGTCATTGCCTCCTGGCACTTTCGCTCGCTTTCAATCTTGGTCTGACCGCTTGTGTTATGTATTTCCTAAATATGGGATATCGACAATACAATTTAGTTGTGGAAGCACTCATTGCCGCATTGGATTAGATGAATTAAAGATGCTCGCTCAGTTGAGTAGTGCACGAAGAAATATAGATGATTGTATGCTTCGTTTCTCTGAGTATAAGATAACTGGCGCGCGTTGGGTGAATCATATATTCACGGAGAAGACGGATTGCGATATTCATATACGAGTGCTCAGTGATTTGACGAAGGATGTGTCTGAGTTCTGTATCAATGAGATTATTGACGGTCTAAACCTTTTGATGAAAGCCAATCGGAGCTGGCCCAAAGTGGATACCGAAAGACATGAGCTTCGGATTATACATTGTGAAGGTGGTGAAAGATCTGGGTTCGCTAGCGCGGCTCTGGAATGCGATAAAGGGTCCAAGAAACGCCTTTATGATATGTTGGAGCTAATCCGATGTATCCTGCATGATCCGCCATACGCATATGTTTGGCATATAGCGGATGCCTCCAAAGAAACGGGCATAAAGAAGGCGGAAATAGTCAGAGCTTCACAGTGCATACCTCTGTATTCGGATAAAAGATATATGACTGTGTGGAATATGGCGTCGCCGAGCAACCTGATAGAGATGCTTAGCCGGTGGGGCGGTTTGTTACAGAGATTGTTCGATCATTATGGTTTAGAACGAATTAA
>UMGO01037689.1_pt1 | contig 13786 bp, 10 predicted proteins | sample 1965301 | NCBI WGS metagenome assembly UMGO01 (sample SAMEA4836074, study PRJEB28245) | human gut metagenome | biome: gut microbiome; material: fecal sample | place: Denmark | collected 2008 | reverse complement strand
ATAACTTAGTAAAAACATATTAACAGAGGAAGGTAAAAAATTACTAAAAAATTTACTTAAAACGCAGAAAAATATTACCAAAATAATGGACAAAAAATTGTTACAATTGTTTATAAAATAAAGCGTGTAGACTGTTGACTAAAAAAGACTAATAGTGGTATTATATAGGAAAAATGGGGTTTTTAAAAAAAAGCTAAAAATTATTAATTTATAAATTTATTTAGAAGAGGTTAGATATTATGAAGAAGTTAATTTTAGTAACATCTCCACCAGCATGTGGAAAAACATTTGTAACAAAGAAATTAGCAAAGGCTATGCCTAACTGTGTTTATCTTGATAAGGATTCACTTATCGTATTATCAAAACAGATTTTTGTTGTAGCTAATCAAGAATACAACAGAAGCTCAGATTTCTTTGAAGAAAATATCAGAAACTATGAATACGATGCAATCATGGAAGTTGCAAGAGAAGCATTAGAATATAATGATACAGTATTCATTAACTCACCATTTACAAGAGAAGTTAGAACTCCAGGTTATATGGAGAATCTTAGACAGGATCTTTTAAAGATTGGTGCAGAATTAGTTGTAGTTTGGGTACAGTGTGATGTTGAAGTTTGCAGACAGAGAATGATAGCACGTAACTCAGACAGAGATACATGGAAACTTGAAAACTGGGATGAGTACATTAAGAAGATTAATTTCACAGTACCTGATGGAATTAAGAATTTATTCTTATTTAATAATTCATCTGATGAAGCTTTCAAGAAGTCATTAGACGAAGCAGTAAAATATTTTAAAAATTTAAAATAGTCTTTTAAGACAGTTTACTTAAAAAGAGAAGGGACGCCTAAGTTTCTTCTCTTTTGTGTTATAACAAAAAAGTAACAATTTGTTAAAATAAAGTCTATTGAAATATAAAAAATAAGAGTAAAATAAAAAATATCAAACGAAGAGGAGTTTGATTAGCGTTTGGTTTTTGATATCCAAACTAAATAAATATGAAAAACAAATTTAAATCAAAAGGAGGGATTTCATTATGAACATAAGTAAGTTTACACAAAAATCTGTGGAAGCTATTCAGAACTGTGAGAAAGTTGCAGCTGAATATGGCAATCAGGAGATTGACCAGGAGCATTTAATCTACAGTCTTATTACATTAGACGACAGTCTGATTATTAAGTTAATTGAAAAGATGGAAATCCAGCCGGAGCATTTTAGAAATAGGGTAGAAGATTATATAGCAAAAAAGCCTAAGGTGCAGGGTGGAAATCCATATGTAAGTCAGGCGCTTAATAATGCCTTGATTTATGCCGAAGATGAGGCTAAAAGAATGGGAGATGAATATGTATCAGTTGAACATATTTTCCTTTCATTAATAGACAGACCTAATAAAGAAGTGGCAGAACTATTTAGAGAGTATGGGATTAAGAGAGAAAGATTTCTTGAAGCGTTGGAGACTGTTAGAGGTAATGTGAAAGTTACATCTGATAATCCTGAAAGCACATATGATGCTTTGTCTAAGTATGGACAGGATTTGGTTGAAAGAGCAAGAAATCAGAAACTTGATCCGGTAATCGGACGTGATAGTGAAATTAGAAACGTAATCAGAATACTTTCTCGTAAAACAAAAAATAATCCGGTATTAATAGGTGAGCCTGGTGTTGGTAAAACAGCAGCAGTAGAAGGATTGGCACAGCGTATTGTACGTGGTGATGTTCCTGAAGGACTAAAGGACAAAAAGATATTTGCCCTTGATTTGGGAGCTCTTGTAGCGGGAGCCAAATACAGAGGTGAGTTTGAGGAGAGATTAAAGGCAGTTCTTGAAGATGTAAAGAACAGTGATGGAAACATTATATTGTTTATTGATGAACTTCATACAATTGTTGGTGCAGGAAAAACAGACGGAGCAATGGATGCAGGTAATATGTTAAAACCAATGCTTGCAAGAGGTGAACTTCATTGTATAGGTGCAACAACATTAGATGAATATAGACAATATATTGAAAAAGATAAGGCTTTGGAAAGAAGATTTCAGCCTGTAATGGTAAATGAACCTACTGTTGAGGATACGATTTCAATTTTAAGAGGTTTAAAAGAGAGATATGAAGTTTTCCACGGTGTAAAAATCCAGGATGGGGCATTAGTAAGTGCAGCAACACTTTCAGATAGGTATATAACAGATAGATTTCTTCCAGATAAGGCTATTGACTTAGTTGATGAGGCATGCGCTTTAATTAAGACGGAAATGGACTCAATGCCTACTGAACTTGATGAACTTAGAAGAAAAGTAATGCAGTTAGAAATAGAAGAGGCAGCGCTTAAGAAAGAAACAGATAATCTAAGTAAAGAAAGATTAGTTGAACTTCAAAAAGAATTGGCAGAAATGCGTGATGAGTTTAATAACAAGAAAGCACAGTGGGAAAATGAAAAAGATTCTGTAACAAAATTACAGGATTTAAGAGAACAGGTTGAAAATGTTAAGAAGGACATTGAAAAAGCCCAGAGTGAATACAATCTTGAAAAGGCAGCAGAACTTCAGTATGGTAAGTTACCACAACTTCAGAAACAGTTAGAGGCTGAAGAAGCAGCAGTTAAGAATAAAGATTTATCATTGCTTAGGGAAAGTGTAACTGATGAGGAAATAGCAAGAATAATATCAAGATGGACAGGAATTCCCGTAGCAAAACTTACGGAAACAGAAAGAGAAAAAACACTTCATCTTGATAAGCAACTTCACAAACGTGTCATTGGACAGGATGAGGCAGTAACAAAGATTACTGAATCAATTATCAGGTCTAAGGCAGGCATAAAGGATCCAAGTAAACCTATCGGTTCTTTCTTATTCTTAGGACCTACAGGTGTTGGTAAGACTGAATTGGCAAAAGCTTTGGCACAGAACTTATTTGATGATGAAAGTAATATGGTCAGAATTGATATGAGTGAGTATATGGAAAAATACAGTGTGTCAAGATTAATCGGAGCGCCTCCGGGATATGTTGGATACGATGAAGGCGGTCAGCTTACTGAGGCAGTAAGACGTAAACCTTATTCGGTTGTACTTTTTGATGAAGTTGAAAAGGCACACCCGGATGTATTTAACGTACTTTTACAGGTACTTGACGATGGTCGTATTACAGACTCACAGGGTAGAACAGTAGACTTTAAGAATACAATTTTGATTATGACTTCAAATATTGGTTCATCATATCTGTTAGAAGGAATTGATGACAATGGCAATATTAAGCAGGAAAATCAGGACCTTGTAATGAATGATTTAAGAAATCATTTCAGACCAGAGTTCTTAAACAGACTTGATGAAATTATTATGTTTAAGCCTTTAACAAGGGATAACATTGGCGGAATTGTAGATCTTGTAATTGATAGTGTTAACGAAAGATTAAAGGATAGAGAGTTACAGATTAAGCTTACTGATGCAGCAAAAACTTATGTTGCAGATAACGGATATGATCCGGTTTATGGTGCAAGACCATTAAAGAGATATTTGCAGAAGAATGTTGAAACATTGGCCGCAAGAGTTATTCTTGAAGGTAAGGTTAGTATGGGAGATACAATAACCTTCGATGTTGTTGACGGAAAGTTGGCAGTTGTTTAAAGAGAACTGATTAAATTTAATTACACGGATTGCTTTGTGCTTTGCACTCCAGCAATCCGTGTAATTAAAATAATATATTTTTCATATAATGATTAATAAAATATTGTGTGAAGAGTATTGAAAAGAATATTAAATAAAAAAATTTTAGTTGGAATATTATTAATAGGAATGTTAATAATAGGAATGGCATTTATTTACGGCAACTATAGGAACAGTGAAGTTGTTCTTACTAATCTAAATATTACAAATGTAAAGGATGCCATACCTAAGGTGGCTTTGACTTTTGATGACGGTCCCAGTAGCATTTATACAAAAATATTGCTTGACGGACTTAAGGAGAGAAAGGTAAAAGCCACCTTTTTTCTTGTGGGAGAGAACGTGGAAAATAACAAAAAGCTGACAAAAAGAATTTCAAAAGAAGGTCATCTTATCGGAAATCATACATATTCACACGCAGACCTTGCAAGGACTAATTACAATAAGGCATCGGTTGAAATTAATAAGACTAATGAGATTATAACAAGTATTACAGGAACTTCTCCAAAGTATATAAGACCGCCTTACGGAGATGTGAACAAGAAACTTTTGGAAAATACAGGAATGAGGGTGGTTCTTTGGAATGTTGACCCGGAAGACTGGAAGGACCAGAATGCAGACATTGTCGTTAACAGAATTATAAGCCATGTAAGACCGGGAGACATTATATTGCTTCACGATATTTTTAAAAGTTCAGTTGAGGCAGCCTTAAAGACTGTAGATATTTTGCAGGATAAGGGATATCAGTTTGTTACTGTGGATAAATTAAATAACAGTACAATAAAATAAAAGTTGAAAAAATAGATTTAACAAATAAATGTAATTGAGAAAAGTTATGGATAATGATATACTTGTCAGGAACTTGTGTGAAAAATTAGAAAATTAGGAGAATTAAAAGAATGAATTTATTAAAACATTATATTATGATTTTTTTTGTTTCAATGGTTCCCATTGTAGAACTTAGAGGAGCAATACCAATTTCTCAGGGCTTTGGCTTGCCATTGTTACAATCATATATTATTTGTGTAATTGGAAACATGCTTCCTGTACCGGTAATATTCTTTTTTGCAAGAAAGGTACTTATTTGGGGAAAAGATAAAAAGTTTATTGGAGGATTCTTTACATGGTGCCTTGACAAAGGTGAACGTGGAGGCGAGAAGCTTAAAGAAAAGGCAGGCAAAGGCTTATATGTAGCTTTATTATTATTTGTTGGTATTCCACTTCCGGGCACAGGCGCATGGACCGGAACATTGGCTGCAAGCTTTTTGGATATGGACTTTAAGAAGAGCGTTATTGCATGTATGTGTGGAGTATTGTTAGCCGGCGTTATAATGGGCGTTGGAAGCGTGGCAGGCGTTTCATTCTTTAAGGCATTGTTTTAAAGAATGAAAACAATTATGGAATTTTTATTATAAAAATGAAAGAGAACATAGGATGAGTAATACAAAAAACAAGAATTATTATGGATTTAAACAGAATAAACAGGAAAATCCTTATGGACGTTATACACCAGGTACAGTTGGCAAGATTGCCATTGCAGTAACAGTACCTTCAGCTATAATTGCTTTTGTGTCAGTAATGATTGCACTTTTGACACCTATGATTCAGGCACTTATGGTTACATTGATAACATTTATTATATCTTTTGTGGGAAGTGTAATTCTTGCAATAGATATAGTAATATTCAATAGAAAACAGAGCAAAAAAAGTGGCACATCAGACCAGCCTAAGCAGTTAGACATAATGAGAATCGTGCATTTGATAGTTGGCATTGGTGTGGGAATTATTATCGGATATTTAATCTGGGGAAACAAATAAAGAAGTTGAATATGGACAATGAAATAAAGGAGACAGACATGAACAATCTACCAAAAGATCCTGTAATGCTTCTAAGCGTAGTAAATACCAATCTTCGCGATTTCTACAGTAACTTAGATGAATTTTGCAAAGCAAAAGACGCAGATAAACAGGAAATAATAGAGAAGTTAAAAATGATTGAGTATACATATGATGAAGAAAAAAATCAGTTTGTGTAGAGAATAAATGAATTAAAAAATCCTTGCAGATTCAGAAAATGAAACTGCAGGGATTTTTTTGTTGCTATTATCAAAATAAAAAATATCTAATCTATCTTTTATCAAGTGGCACATAAACTGCCTTTTTTGCAACGTTCTTATATGCAGGACGTATGATTTTGCCGGCATTGATTAATTCTTCAATACGGTGTGCACACCAGCCGGCCATTCTGGCGGAAGCAAACATTGGAGTGTAAAGTCCGTCAGGAAGTCCAAGCATTGAATAAACGAAACCGCTATAGAAGTCAACGTTTGCCCCAACACTTTTCTGTCTCTTATGAGCTTTGGAAATAACTTCAGGAGCAAGTCTTTCTACGTTTTGGTATAATGCAAATTCATCAAGACGATTCTTTTCAGCAGCAAGGTCTTTTGTGAAAGCTTTAAGAAGCTTTGCACGAGGATCGGAAATGGCATAAACTGCATGACCAATACCATAAATTAAACCTGACTGATCAAAAATACGCTTCTCAAGAAGAGCATTTAAATAATTCTTAATTTCGTCGTCATCATTCCAGTCATTGATTGTTTCCTTCATATGATCAAACATATGCTTAACTTTAATATTAGCACCACCATGTTTAGGTCCTTTTAATGAACAAAGGGCAGCTGCAATAGCCGAATAAGTATCTGTTCCTGAAGATGAAACAACATGGTCTGTGAAAGTTGAGTTATTACCACCACCATGTTCAGCGTGAAGAACAAGAGCTAAGTCAAGGATTTTGGCTTCAAGTTCTGTATAAGAGCTGTCAGGACGTAAAAGTCTTAAAATGTTTTCGGCAGTTGACAGGTTAACATCAGGATTAATAATATATAAATTATCACCATGATGATAATGTCTGTGAGCCTGATATCCGTAAACGGATATAAGTGGAACTCTGGCAATAAGGCTTAAGCTCTGTCTTAAAACATTAGGAATTGAAGTGTCATCAGGATTTTCATCCCATGAATAAAGTGAGAGAACACTTCTTGCAAGAAGGTTCATCATATCTCTACTTGTAGCTTTCATAATAATATCACGGACAAAACTTGGTGGAAGAGTTCTATATTCGGCAAGAACTTTGTTGAAATTAGCAAGTCTCTTTTCAGATGGAAGTTCGCCGAAGAGAAGAAGATAAGTAACCTCTTCAAAACCAAAACGATTCTCTTTTAAGAAACCATGAACAATATCTTCTACATCAATACCTCTATAAAAAAGCTTTCCTTCAACGGGAACAACTTTACCGTCAATAGTTTCATATGAATGAACATCACCAATTTCAGTTAAACCGGTAAGAACACCCTTACCTGTATTTCTATCACGAAGACCACGCTTAACATCAAATTTATCGTAGAGATTCGGATCAATACATGAATTATTAATACATCTGTCTGCATATTTATTAATCTGAACTGTAAGTGGATCGTCGAACTGTTCTTCTTTTTCATTTAATAACATAAGAAAACCTCCCTTTTATGAGTGTAAAGTCTACCACATAACTTAATTTTCTACAATAAAACCATATCTAAACATAATAAAATAAAGTAAATAGTATATTTTGTTAAGACGAAACATTAAAATATTAGGCAAATAATAATGTGAATGTTTTTTTAAAATTAATGCATAAATATTTGCAATGATCATATTTGATAGGATGATATTAACAATAATCTGTACTATATATCTATAGCAGTAAAGCTACGTTAGTGCTAATTATTTAGAATTTAATTTTAACTATTATACAAAATAAATGTGAAATGTGGTAGAATAAAAACCAAATATGTTGTTATAAGACAGTTAGTAGAGGTTTAATAGATATAATGGATATTTTTGATTACGCAAGAAGCGTTAACAGTGAGAAGGAATCGCCGTTAGCAAGCAGATTAAGACCTAAAACTTTAGACCAGGTTGTAGGTCAGGAACATATAATAGGAAAAGATAAATTATTATATAGAGCAATAAAAGCAGACAAACTTAGTTCGATTATTTTTTACGGTCCTCCGGGAACGGGAAAGACTACATTGGCTAAGGTTATTGCCAATACTACAAGTGCAGATTTTATGCAGTTAAATGCAACTGTGGCAGGAAAGAAAGACATGGAAGACGTGGTTGCAAAGGCTAAACAGAATATGGCAATGAGTGGTAGGAAGACTATTCTTTTTGTAGATGAAATTCATCGCTTTAATAAGGGACAACAGGACTATCTTCTTCCTTTTGTTGAAGACGGAACGGTTGTACTTATTGGGGCAACAACAGAGAATCCATATTTTGAAGTTAATTCAGCTTTAATATCAAGGTCAATTGTTTTTGAATTACATCCTTTAAGTGTGGAAAACATTAAGACACTTATACTAAGGGCAGTAAATGACAAAACTGACGGAATGGGAATTTATAACGGAGTAATCGATGATGATGCGGTTATGTTTTTGGCAGAGATTTCAAATGGGGATGCAAGAACAGCGTTAAATGCAGTAGAGCTTGGTATTTTGACTACAGATCCGGCACAGGATGGCAAGATACATATTACATTGGAAGTAGCACAGCAATGTGTTCAGAAGAGAGCATTAAAATATGACAAGTCAGGAGATAATCATTATGATACAATTTCTGCATTTATAAAAAGTATGCGAGGTTCTGATCCTGATGCGGCAGTGTATTATTTATCAAGAATGCTTTATGCAGGGGAAAGCGTTGACTTTATATCAAGAAGAATTTTGATTTGTGCGGCAGAAGATGTTGGCATGGCAAATCCACAGGCGTTAGTTGTTGCCAATGCAGCAGCCCAGGCAGTTCATCAGGTTGGTATGCCTGAAGCCCAGATAATATTGTCGGAGGCAGTTATTTATGTGGCTTCATCGCCAAAGAGCAACTCAGCCTGCAATGCAATTTTTGCAGCAAATGAAGTGGTAAGAAGTACTGTTACAGCAAAGGTTCCGGCACATTTACAGGATGCACATTATAAAGGTTCAGCCAAGCTTGGTCACGGAATCGGATACAAGTACGCACACGATTATCCAAATCATTATGTGAAACAACAATATCTTCCTGACGGTTTGGAAGATAGCAGGTTCTATGAACCGGGAGATTTAGGATACGAAGTAGAAGTTAAGAATTACTTTAAAAAGATAAAGGAAGATTAGTATAAAATATCCAAATCCGGATTAAAAGGATTGTGAATTGTTTTGCATTTCCATAATCCTAAGAGAGTTAAAATCAGAGGTGAAATAATTGAAGACTTTAATTGACAAGTTAGCAGCAGGAGTTTCAACATATGAAATGCCTGATGCGGAAGTTTTAGAAAACAGAATAGCCGTAGAGCTGGAAACAGGGGATTACAAACGGGGAGAATTAAACATAAAAAGCAAAAACAATCTTCCTATAAAAGGAGTTGTATTTTCTACTGATAATCATATAACTTTCGAGAACAATCAGTTTAACGGCATTAACAATGTGATTAGATATAGCGTAAGCAGTAAGAATCTGGAGCAGGGACAGATCTGCAACGGAACAATAAGCATGGTTACAACTGCAGGGGGTTTTGACATTCCTTTTGCAATAACAATAAAGAAAAGAGAGCTGGAATCAACAATAGGAATGATTGGAGGTTTTAATGACTTCTTAAGACTTATTAATGAAAGTTATGACGAGGCATTAATATTATTCCTTTCAAAAGAATTTAAGGAGTTTTTCCTAAAAAACGATAGTTTCGGCTCTACATTGTATGACATGGTGCTTCATAACAGTAACCGTGGAATTGCAATGGAAGAGTTTCTTGTGGGAATGGGACTAAAAAAGAGAGTTGCCATTAGTACAAAGGAGAATTATAGAGAATATTCCAATATTAAAGAGAACTATGCAGACACGATTAATCTTGAAAGAAGTTGTCTTGGATACGCGGAAATAAATGTTACAGTTGAAGGTGATTTCCTTTATAACTGCAAGTCACAGGTTAAAGGCGATGATTTTAATGGCAAAGTTGCAGAATATGAGTTTTATATTAATGCAGCCAGACTTCATGGAGGAAGCAACCACGGCAGATTAATTTTTGAGACAACTAACGAAACAATTGTTTACGACATTGTAATAGTAAATGAAAAAGACGAAATTAACGATTACATAGAAGAAAAGAAGAACAACATAGGCCTTATAAAGAACTATCTTGATTTTAGAACCGGTGTTATTGATGGTAAAAAATGGATTAATGAAATGTCAAAAATGGCACAGGAACGACTGGAAAAGAACGAAGACGACCTTGTTGGTATTTTGGTTAAGGCTCAGGTGGCAATTGCCGAAAATAATACAGAGGAAGCTACATCATATCTTGACAGGGCATCTAAGCAGATGGCAATAAAGGACAAAAATAATGTAGAAGAATACTGTTACTATCTGTACTTAAAAACATTACATAAAAACAATCCTAATTATACTAATGAAATAAAGGCAGAAATCAAGAAATACTTTGAAAGTGGTCATGACACATGGCAGTTATTGTGGCTTTTATTTTATATGGATGAAAGATATGACGAAAATCCGAGCTTAAAATATACAATGATTAAGCGAATGTTTGGAGAAGGATGTTTCAGTCCGGTTATGTATTTTGAGGCGGCAAATATTTTAATTAATCAGCCTGAACTTTTAAGAATCCTTAACAGTTTTGAAATTCAGGTATTAAACTTTGCGGCAAAATACAAAATCGTGACAAAAGACCTTGCCAAGCAGACAGCAGAGCTCATGATTAAGGACAAGGCATATAATGAAGGATACTTTAACATACTTGCAAGATTTTATGAGCAGACTAAGGAAGAAGAGGTTCTTACATGTATATGTACAATGATTATTAATGGCAATAAGTTGGACCACAGCTATTCCAAGTGGCTTACAGAAGGTGTCAGGGAAGAACTTAGAATTACTAATTTGTATGAATATTATATTTATACAATTAATACTTCTAATTATAAGCCATTGGAGAAGTCAGCATATAAGTATTTTTCTTACGGAACAGATACTTTAATGTATAATAAAGATTATTTCTACGCAAATCTGTTAACTAACATTAGTATGTTAGAGGATGAATATTTAAAATTCCGTGACGGCGTGGAAAAATATGCAACAGAACAATTACTTAAAGGCAACAACAATGACCATTTAAGACTAATTTACTCTAAGTTAATAACAGATGATTTCCTTGTAGGTAATATGCAGCAGGCAATGCCACAGGTTCTTAATACTTACAAGATAACAGTAAAAAATGAAAAAATAAAAACAGTTGTTGTACGTCATAAAGAAACAGAAAATATTATTACATCAACTGTTAATAACGGAGTGGCTTACGTAAGATTATATACAAAGAATCCTGTTATTTTATTTATGGATAACAAGGGCAGATTTATTTGGGAGTCTGACTATCAGATAAAACATTTAAAAATTGAAGCTCCAATTACAAAAAAAGGAAGCAGTAATCTTACTAAGCTTGTGGAAACAGAAAAGATTCTTGAACATCCTAATATGTACAAAGGTAAGGTTCAGGAATTAAAGGAAACAGTGGAAATTCCTGAATTATCAAAGCAATATCGTGATTCACTAAAGGAATTTATTGTGGATTATTATTACAAAGGCTACGATTTGGGAGAAATGGATATTTATATTATGCAGTTTAATCTGGCAGAGTTATCCAAAGTTTCCCGAAAGAAGATAATGGAGATTTTAATAGAAAGAAATCTTATGGAAATGGTTTATCCACATATTGCCAAGTATGGTTATGAAAGCATAAAGGTAAGCTTGCTTGAAAAACTTTGTGTGGAATTGGTTAAAGAGCCTGAGTTTGACAAAAACGAAATTCTTATAGAGATGTGTGCCGAATCTTTCAGAAATGGTTGCAGGGATGAGAATGTTCTTAAGTTCTTAGGCAAGTATTATGATTCAGGTTCCCTTGAATTATATCAGATGTTTTTGGCGGTTCAGTCAAGAAATATTAATGATAATACATTGGCTGAAAAGTTGTTGGTACAGCTTATTTTTGAAGGCAGTGTTGATAAGTCTATTTATGAAATATATGAAGAATACATTAAGGGACCAACATCTTCAGTTATAAGAAGGGCATTTTACACATATGTTTCTTATAATTATTTTATTAAAAAAGTTCAATGTCCTGAAAGAGTATGGAAAATAGTCGAACAGGAATTGGAAAACGGATTTGATGTAACATTAATTACAAAAATCGCTTTTGTGGAAGTAATGTCACAGAAAGATAAGCTTACTGAAAATCAAATTAAAATAACAAAGGACTTAATTGATACTTTAGTTAAGAGCAATGTTAATTTTGAATTTTATAAGAAGTTTAATAAATGGTACAAGATTCCGTTTAATCTTTTAGATAAGACAATTATAGATTTTAGAACTAATCCGAAACATAGAGTTGATATTACTTATGAGATTAAAAATCAGGAAGGAAAAACCGGAAAAGTTACAGAAGAAATGGGAAGCATTTATCCGGGAATTTTCTCAAAAGAAGTAATAATGTTCTACGGTGAGGAAATAGATTACAGTATAAAGGAGTATTCTAATGAATATCCGGAAGGCAAGGTTGTTGATAACTATTCAGTGAGAATATCAGAGAAGAATGCTTACAACGACGAAAGCCGTTTTGGAATAATTAACAGTATGATGATTTGCAAGGCTTTAGGCGAGGATGATGCAGCAAGAGATATGATGCAGACTTACGAACTTTGCAAGGAAGCAGGAAGAAAATTATTTAGATTATTGTAATCAGGGCAGACAATATAGGAGGATGAAACTTTGGGAAAAGGAATAATATTGGGAATCGATTTTTCCATAGACTTTACGCAAATGGCTGTGTTGGATGATGAAATTAATCCAAGATCCATTAGTATAGGAACAGAAGATAATTTTTTGATACCGTCTGTTGTATGTTATAACAGCGAATTAAATGAATGGTCAGCAGGTGACGAGGCTGTTAACAAAAGCAGATTAAATAATAGCACTGAATATAGAAAATTGCCGGAGATTTTAAAGCAGAACTATGGGGAAGATTTAACAAAACAGATTATTACAACGTATATGTCATATCTGCTAAAGGTTGCAGTAAATTACAGCAATGGCAAATTAATCAAAAATGTTCTTGTAACTTTAAATGAAGTTACACCGGAAATGATTGAATTAATTACAACCTCTTTTACTAATTTAGGTTACAATGCAAATGATATTAAGATAATAAGTCATTCAGAAAGTTTTGTATATTATGTTTTAAATCAGGGAAAAGATATTTGGATTAATCAGGTTTACTTCCTTAATTTTGACAGAAATGATTTTTCCTGCAGAAAGCTTAATGTTATAAAAGGCAAGCAGGTTCATGTGGCAGATGTTACAGTTGAAGACTTAAATGACAGGATGACATATGATTCGGTAAAGAATAACATGGATATGGCAGATGAAATTGTGGCAGATTATATGGAAGACCAGCTTAAGAAAAATGTTGTATCAGGTGTGTTTTTGTCAGGTGAAGGTTTTTATGCAGAAGGCTGGGCGAAAACTTTACAGACTATATGCAGAAACAGAAGAGTTTTTAAGGGAAATAACTTAATTGTAAAAGGTGCAGCTTATGCGGCAAAAGAGTTCTTTTATATGAAAACCCTTAAGGATTACATTATTTCATGTAAGGGCAGAACAAGAGTAAGAGTTACAATGTCTGTTAAATACAAAGAAAGAGACAGTATGGTAACATTGTCAGATATTGGTGATTATTGGTATCAGGCAAAATCAAAAACAGAATGTATAATGGAAGAACCTACAGAAGCTGTTTTTGAAATTCATAATATTATGAAACATACAACAGAAGAGTTTAGAATTGATTTGACGGAATTTCCAAAAAGACCACCGAAAACAACAAGAATCAGTGTTGATTTTAAATATTTAACAGAAAACAAATTCCAGATTACAATTACGGATTTAGGTTTTGGAGAGTTCTTTAAATCATCGGGAATGTCAGTTACAAAGGAAATAGAGATTGGCTAAAGGAGTAAATGAATATGAATGACATAACATTATGTACAATGCATACGGAAAA